>JAABUL010000218.1_pt1 | contig 120585 bp, 225 predicted proteins | sample 5559151 | NCBI WGS metagenome assembly JAABUL01 (sample SAMN10711876, study PRJNA513368) | rock metagenome | isolation source: Antarctica rocks | place: Antarctica: Victoria Land, Pudding Butte sud | reverse complement strand
ATCTTTTTCCCCCCCCCCCCCCCCCCCCCCCCCCCCCCCGCGAGTCTTGGCGCCGCAGTGGTGCAACTACCACACAGTGGGCTCTGGCTGCTCTCCAGTTCCAGCATCTGTTGCAGGTGATGCTTCTCTGCTGGGCACAGGGAGACAGGAGATTTACCTTCAATCACTTCCACAGAGGAGTCTTCCTGGATTCACCTTCCAGGGCGCCCGGGAGGCCGCGGCGGCGGGCCTCACGCACGTCGCGCCGCCGCAGCTCCGCCTCTGCCGCCATGCGCGCCGCCATGGCATCCTCTGCGGCAGTGCCGTCCTGGAACTCCGCGTCGATGCCCTCCGCCTCGTAGCGGTCCAGGTGGTCCATGCCGCGGTAGTCCCTGCCGTCACATAAGTCGTGGTGCATGTCAGCATGTCAGGGTGCACGGGTTCCGCGCAGGCTGCGAGCACGAGGCTTTGGTTGGCGTTGAAAAGCCCTGCTGCGGCAGGCGTTCATGCAGTGCGCACATCAATCAACAATCACACAATGAAGCAAAGGCGTTGCAAGTGCAGCCTCAGCCGACGAACAGGCTTCTGCATCTGCATCAGCTGCGGTTCCCCACTCATGACTGCAGACATGACCGCAACATGTGTTTTACGAGGCTTGGGGCTGTGTGCTCACGCTTGTGCATTCTCCAACAAGTCCTCGCCCTCGTCATCTTCGCTGCCCATGGCCGACTGCACCACCTCGTCCTCGCCCTCCGACATCGCCTCGGCATCCGACTCGACGCGGGAGTCGCCCTGGGAGTCATCTGGCGCACCGGGGCCCTCATCCGGCAGCGGAATGTCTGCGTCGGCCTGCAGGTGGGGTGATTGCACCCGTGAGCGCCGCCTTCCAGCCGAGACAAGAACTTGATTCGTGTGCATGTTTCGTGGAGCAATGAAGCGCAGATGCTGATCGATGCGGGCGGCGCAGAGATGGCTAGGTCATGCATCATAGCAGGCGTGAGAGGACGTTCACCATGCTGGGCAGGTCCGCCGGGCCGGCGGCGCCCGCTCGGCCGGTTCGAAATCGGTTGAGGCTGATCAAACAGCGGCTCGGCTAGCCGATGCTCCAGCGGCGGCGGGATAGCACAGAGCTGACAACAGTTTCCTGCAGATTACTCGCACGATGACTAGATCTCGCAGCGGCAGGTCGTGAATGATGCACGCAAGAATCGATCCAGCGCGATTCAAATTGTGGTCCGGGAACAGCGTGTATGCTGAGCGTCCCTCGTAGATACGAGCGTACGATCTGATACGACAACACCCCTGCTAAAACCTCTGCATCAACCAACTTTCCACCAACACGGTAACGGCAGGACTCTTTCAGTCTCTCTTGTGTGAGCTGGGTTCAAACGGCGGGCACAAGCGTCCGCCGCCGCGCGACATCTTCAATGTCCGTTACCAGCCGGTCTGGCGCAGCGTCGCCATCGCCGTCGCCGCCGCCGCAGCGCTTCGATGTCTCCACCACCAGCTGCCCACATGCGCCGCTGATGTCCTGGCCCTGCAGTCGGGCGGATCCTCTTTGAGAGGGAGCAACGGGCGCACTTGCGAGGCTCTGCGCTTGCAGCTGGCATGCTGCTTGGGGACCCGGGTAGGTTCTAATTTTGCGCTGCAACTGTCACATTCGCAGCACGCATGGGAACTTGGAAGTTGCGGCCGGACGCAGCGGGAATTGGCTAGCTGATTGGCATCTGGGTCACTGCTTGCCTTCTCCTTGCGGATGGTCGTGGGGACGCCGTACTCCTGCTTCAAAATGCGCTGGAACTCCAGGGTACGCTCAGTGCCCGGCGCCTCAAAGCTGATGGTCGGGCTGCGACAACAGAGCAATTCACACCTCAAGCACACGGAAAGCAGCGCGAGTGAGGGTGTGCAGCTCTGGAACGCTGACCTGGAGCAGGACGGCGCTTGCACACCGACACGGCCGACCCTGCCACGGACATCGCTGGAGGCAGTCTGGAAGGAGTGCCGAGGGGCGAGACGGCGGCAACAACAAAGGTCCTTGCAAGGGACACGTCCAGCAGGCAGGGCACACCTGTAGATAGGGTTCCAGGGAATGAGGTTCTGCACGACATTGCGGCCGCGCAGCAGTGCGCCCAGCTCGTGCGCCTGTTCAGGGTTGTCATTCACCCCCCGCAGCATCACGTACTCGAAAAACACCTGCAACAACCGGAAACATGGTTGGAAGTACATCTCTAGGTGGGTTGAAGGTAGCAGAGCTTTCAGGTAGCGGAGCTTCTATGCCGGCTCAACAACAAGCATCTGTCAGCAGCTGAAAGGCCTGTTCCTTGCAGGTGCTTCTGGCACAAAGCAGCCCAGCGCTCGTGGTCAGCACCAGGGGAGGATGATCGGTTCTCGGCACCTTTTGCCGCGTGCGTTGCTGATACGTCTCGATGGCCGCCATCAGCTTGTCCAGCTTGTACGCAGCTGCCGATGGCACAATGCTCTTCCGCAGCTCCTGTTTCAAATTCAGAAACAACATATGAACCAAAAATGGAAATCCTGCACAGTGGACTTCCTAGAAAATCGCTTAAACCTGACCCATGCTGTCCGCGTGCCTGACCTGTCCTGGAGTTCCGAGCAGAAGTTGGCGAGCACCTGGTTGGGCGCGTGCAGCGACAGCGTGACGCTGACGCCGGGCAGGTCGTCCGCGAGCTGCAGGATGCGGGGGATCACGCCGACTAAAGTGCTAAAAACTAAGTGCTAATACGAAAGCAGAAAAGCTGAAATTCACAGGCACCTGGTTGGGCGCGTGCAGCGACAGCGCCAGGCTGACACCCGGCAGGTCGTCGGCGAGCTGCAGGATGCGGGGGATGACGCCGACGGTGGACACCGTGACGGCGGAGCGCCGCAGCCCGAAGAAGCGGCCGTCCGTCATCATCGCCACTGCCGGCCGCACCGCATTGTAGTTGTTCAGCGGCTCCTGCAGCAGCACACCTTGCTCAGCGGTCGACGTGTTTGCTCAGCTCTGGGTTGACTGTGCGACTGCACGATGGCGCCGCCAAACGAGTGCAAATAGGATGTTTGGCCGGCAAGCTAGCAGTAAAAGTCCTGTGGTGGAATTTCTGCCCGGCACATGGAACACAGGTGGCGAGTGCTGTCCCATCGTGCAGCTCGGACACTGAGAGTCTGTGGATTCCAAGGGGGGTTCACAGGTTCCGCAGCGCACCCCCATGCCCATGAAGACGACATTGCGGATGGGCGCCAAGGTGCGCGCGTGCACCAGCTGCTCCACTATCTCCCCCGCCGTCAGGTCGCCCTGCAGCGACAGGCGAGTGCTGTGGAGGCAGCCCCATCGCCATGCCCCACACGAGCAGGAACGAAAATCACGGTGCAGGCTGGAAATGCGCTCAAGCGAGGTCTGGTCCGGGTGCTGCAGGAACAAATTGCTGTCCCAGGGGCAGACTGATGCTGGTACATGCCGGCTGCCAGATGGCACCACGGCAGAGGCACGGGTGTGTTGTATCCTCAGACATGCTTGCGTCTGAAGGATTGCCACTTTTGGTAGGTTGCACACCTTCAGCCCCATAGTGCCAGTGGCGCAGAAGGTGCAGCCCATCTGGCAGCCCACCTCCGAGGACACGCACAGCGTCGCGCGCGAGCCGCCAGTGGAGACCATGCTGTCTGCGTCGTCGCCCGCCTGCACGATGTCTGCATGCCGACGGCACAGATGGCCAGAGGTCAGCGTGAGTGCGAGAAAGACAAGTGGGCTTCTACCATGCAAAACGGTTAGTTTCAAGAGGTGCGAGGGGAAGGGAAAATTCGACACGAGGCGATCTGAGGTATCGTAGTGCCTGATGACGGCAGGATCATTGAGTTCATGTGTAGCGGGAATGCGGGTACTGGGATGCACCTGAGGTGTCGTAGTGCATGATGACGGCCTCCACAGTCAGGCCATCCTGCAGCTCCAGCAGCAGCTTGGAGGTCTCGCCGTCCGACGAGTGCTGCGCCTCCACCACCTTGCGACGGAAACATGCCACCCTGGGTGTCTGTTTGTTGCGCCGTGCCAGGTTTTGCTTGTATGCCATTCAATTCCTGCTTCAGACTTGCTACCCTCAACTGCCCAGCAAGACGTGCTTGCAGGAGTACAGCGCTGTACAAATCAGCCTCAGAACGCAGCGCTTGTCGGGCAGCCTGTACCTTGGAGGTTGTCTTGACGAAGTCCTTTTCAAGCACGCTGACGGCCGCCTTCGGCAGGGTAGGAATGCTGTCCCACGCCGCGTCAGGGAACCGCAGCAGGTGCCTGCATGGCGGTGCTGCGCTGTCAATTATTGCGGACGCCATCTGGTAGTACCATGTGGTGTGCTTCAAGTCAGCATCATCGTTGCAGCCAGCGGCGCTCTGTGCACACAGTATGGAGCTTGACGTGCGGTTGACACACGCCAGGAAGTTCTCACTTGTACAGTGTTGCGACATGGACGTCCTTGACGCCGGCCTCTGCAAACGCGGCTTGCACCGCCGCCTCATCATATACCGACTGCGGCGACAGCCGCCGCTTCTTCGCCATGCCAGCGGCGCTGATGAAATGCCCGAGCGCGGTGCTGGCGCCGTTCGCCGCTGCGCCTTCCCGCTTTGTCAGCGGCGGTGATGTGAAGCTGCTTGTGGAAAATCGTTGGAAAAGCGTTGTCTGTCGCAAGGCTACTCGTTCATCATGAACGTCTCCCGCAGCTGCTTCAGCTGTGCGCGCCCGTCTGACAGCAGGTACTTGCGCGCGTAGTTGTCTTTCTCGCCGCGGTGCGCCTCGAAGCCCTGCCGGATTTGCTCCCTCACCTCACCTGTTGTCTGACACCAGCTGTATAAGATTTGCAGACTGGCATGTGGGATGTGTCGGCCGGCACGCAGCAAAATCCGTGTTACAGGCGGCATGGCACAGATGAGACACATGAAACGCATCAACATGTGGTGAAAAGCGACAGCACAAGCAGGTCCGGCACCTCGCGCGCCCGGCGGTGCCTGCTGCGCCGTCCTGAGGAAGGTCCGATACAACTTGAGCACCTCGCCGCGCAACACAAAGCCTCGCAGGGAGTCGGACATCAGCTGCGCAGGGGTATGCTGTGTGTCACTGTGGTGTTTGCAAATGACGGAAGCAACGAACACTGCCAAAGCAAAATCTCGCAGCCACGCACGTGCATGTTCGTCATCACTTGCCTTGCGAGCTGCGATTGCACGACAGTTCTAGTTCTCAACCACTGCGAAATGCGCGAGGAGCTTTGATACTGAGGCATCTGCATCGACCCGTCGTCTGCGGTGCTGGCTGAACCCAAATCAAATTGTGAACCCCCGCTCACAGCCATGCTGCAGGCACACAGCCATCCACAGTGTATGCTCGGCAGCTTATCAGCTGGCAGCAGGCAGCCCTTCACGCATAGCCAGCTGTCGCCTCTGCAAAGGCGGCGTCCAGTTCAGCGGGCATGTCGGCGCAGGCAGCAGTGTCGCGCGGCGCTGGACGTTGGCAGCAGCGAGCGCATCACGCCGTCGGCCGAGACGGCCGACTCGCTGGGCAGTAGCCGCATGCAGCAGCGGCCTCAGCAGTTTGTGGAGGTCAGCGCAGCTCCGCCGACGCGGCAGGAGACGGCAGCATTCCTCGGGACGCCGAAGGGCGCCGCAGCAGCGCTCGCCGTCGCAGGCCTAGCGGGGCTCGGCCTCAGAGCTCTGTTCGGTAGCGGCTCGAGGTGCTGCTCTGTACCACCATTCCTTTGAAGCACGAACTGCAAGGACTGTCTGTCAACATGCAGGCACATGCGAGTGCCGCCAGAAGATCGGTGTGGTGCGAAGGCGAAGCTGTGCCGCTGTGTCCTGCAAGAAACTGGAATCGTCTCGCCATCTTGCAAGCCCTTGCATCGACAGCTACTGCTGCGTCTGTGCAGGGCATATCAGGATGACAACAGCGTGGGCAAGGAGTATGACGCCTGGACCAATGAGGGCATTCTGGAGGCGTACTGGGGGGAGCACATTCACTTGGGGTACTACAATGATCAGGTGCTGCTGTCGAGCAACAGGAGAGTTTAGTTGAACGCAGCGCTCTATCTCCGCTGTGATCAATGTTGGCTGCTCACTGCTGTCTATTTGTATGATCACATGCGTCCACGCATCGCCCCGACGCCAGCCGCATTGATGATGCGATGTTTCACGTTGCTTGGGACCACCGGCGCCGGCTCCTCTGAGTGCAAACATCTGTAAAACGATGCTTAGAGAACCGGCTGCAAACAGGAGCGGGCGGCTGGGTACAAGAAGAAGGACTTCAAGGGCGCCAAATTCGACTTTGTCGACGAGATGCTGGCGTGGGGCCTCGGATCGCGCGACGCCGCGGCGCCGGCGCGCATCCTGGATGTCGGCTGCGGCTTTGGCGGCACCTCCCGCCACCTGGCCAAAAAGTTCCCCAGCGCCCAGGTGGAAGGTGCGACCGCTGGTGCAGTAATATGCTCGAATGCCCACACCCAGGCCTGCATTCTGCGCGTTCTCTGGCTGCCGAACCGCTTTTGACATGACAGATTGCCGGTTGTGGGCATCGCCTCGCGCCATGCAGCAAGTTCGGTGGCGCTGAGCCATGTGGGAGGACGGCATCAGCTGATGGGCGTCAGCTGGCCTGACACCCTAGTGCGTGGTGCTGCAGGCATCACGCTTTCGCCGGCGCAGGTCAAGCGCGGTACCGAGCTCGCAAAGGAGCAGGGCGTCAACAATGCGAACTTCCAGGTACGCGCTTTGATACACTCACAGGTCGGACAAGTTGGGCACTGAGAGGGCGGCACTCAATCCTGGACGACTGCCGATGACTGTGCGCAGGCAAAACTAATGTGCAGCTCAGCAGATCAAGACATGTGATTCTGACCTGAAACACGCTCAATGCAGGTGATGGACGCGCTGAAGATGGACTGGCCGGAGGACAGTTTCGACCTGGTGTGGGCCTGCGAGTCGGGGGAGCACATGCCCGACAAAAAGCTGTACGTGGAGGAGATGACGCGCGTCCTCAAACCAGGTGCGCATTTGTGTTTTTCATCCGCGGCGACGAGCGTGACGTTCTGCCCAGACACGAGGGGCCGCAACCTGTCACTGGAGGAGCCGCCGCATCTCGCGGCAGCTGAGGTGCATGTTTCAGCCACAAATGAGACGCATGGCATCAGTGCGGATTCCAGCGATCCGAATCGCGACCTCGCTCCCTTTACTGCCGCAGGCGGCCGGATCATCATCGCGACGTGGTGCCAGCGGGAGGAGACGCCGGAGGCGCCCTTCACGGACAAGGAAAAGGCGGAGCTGGATTTCCTGTACGCTGAGTGGGCGCACCCCTACTTCATCTCCATCCAGGAGTACGAGCGCCTCATGCAGGCGCGTGGCTCTCGTGCCTTGTTTTCTCGGTGTTGAGGTCTCGCAACGCGCACCTCGCTTGAGCCTTGCACGGCTCTGGCTCCCGCATTGCCTAATTATTGTTAGTGTCAGAAGCCTTGAGATGGAATATTTCAATCTGTTGAGCAGGTTGCCGCATTGGTCAGACTGCGGCGCTTCAGGCGCATCAACCAGGGTTGGTTATTTTTCATACTGCACCTGGTCGGCTTTTTGCATGTTTTGATGTACCATCATGAGTGCATGCAGGGCACGGGGCAGTTGGAGCAGGTGGGCACAGCAGACTGGACGGAGCCGACGCTGCCGTCGTGGCGCCACTCCATCTGGGTGGGCGTCTACAACCCGTGGCCCGTCATCGCGAAGCTCAACCCCGTCATCTGGTACAAGACGGTTCGGGAGATTGTGACGCTGGAGCGCATGCACCGCGCCTTCGACTCCGGCCTCATGGAGTACGGCATGATGAAGGCCGTCAAGAAGCCGACGGGTTTCTTCTAGGTTTGAGCGCGTAAGACGCTCACAGGAATGTTCCATGGCGGCGCACCCAAGTTGGCGCGCAGCGGTAGCACGGACTGCGCAGCGCTCGCCTGAAAGAGGTGCACAGTTTTGGGATTGCACTTGAAAGTCTGACATGCTGCGATGTTGTATCAGCATCAGCGGTAGAACCCTTCAGCTTGTCGATGTGCTTGGTTCGTCCGTCTGAAGTGCGTGGTTGAATGTCTTGCAACATCCCAATGAATACCTATCAAGGTACACTGCCCGCGACACTGCAATTGCCACTTGATGCATCAAATGCAGATGCTGAACATCGAGCTTCGGTAATTTACATGATGGAACAGCTCAACACTGCGCAATCGGCTGCTGCTGCACCAATGGTCAGTTATCCACTTGACCAGGTCCGATGTACCATCACCGCTCATAACGAAGCATTCATTGCCTGCGCACAGTCGTTCCAGCAACGGCAATAAATCGAAGGTTCGACAAAACTTTTGTTCCGCGCAATAGGAATGGTGTGCGCGGCCCCAGAACCATAACGGCCTTGGTCTAACATGGCTGCCGCTCACGGCTGTTCATTCTTTCCAGCTCCGATGACATGACTGAGGCTGAGCATCCGCCGCAGCATCAGAAAGTTGCCTGAAAATTTAAGGGCCGTCGACCGCCTGCGCCTTGGTCTCGATCAACAGGACAGGGCGCCAGGCTTGCCGGTAAACCTCAGCTGACACCCCTCGGACGAGCTCACTTCCAGCTCAAAAGACTTCAGGGCATCAGGCCCTTGATGAGCTTGTTGAGGCTGAAGCCGGAGGAGGAGCGCTGCAGGCCGGGCGGCTTAGGGGAGGGCATGGAGGTGAGCGCGATGCGCGGCGACGCCGAGGGCGACTGCGCCTGCTTCTTGCGCATCACGCTGGTGATGGACGCTGACACGTCCAGGCCCCACTCGTAGACGACCTGATGAGATGCATCAGAAAGATTCTTCAAACAGAGGTGAAGGGTAACGGAGGGAGCGATGTGGGTTGGAAGTCCGGCGCCCCGACCGTGTCTGGAGCTCTTGCCCTCGAGCGGCACCGCCAGCAGGCACGGCAGATGCTGGACCGCCATGTGATGTAGAGTATCCTAGTGTGAAAATCCACTTCGAGTCGCATGTTTGCAGCCACATGCATATTCCAGCCGGCAGTCTGCGCGCGCACCTTGAAGGGCTTGACGACGCGGCGTGCGTGTTCCGACTTGCGCGCCTCAAACTTCCGCGATATGACATACAAGTAGATCCTGCAGTGCATGCCGTTCAGAAGCGTCAGCACCTGCAGCACCTGCCTGTCTGCATGCATGACCGTGTCCTCGAACCTGCGTCACCAGCAGAATGACTGTTGGCAGCTGTCAACAGCTGGAACGCGCACCAGTATAGAAAGGCAGCCAGGTGCACCGCCACCAGCAGCAGCAGGATGGGGCCGTGGCCGTGCCACAGGCCGTGCGGCGGCTGCAGGTGCTGCTTCCCGGCTCCGGCTCCGTCCAGGTCCATGGCGTCGGCTCCATGGCCGCCGGCCGTGGCAGCCTCCTTTATAAGCAGCAGTAAATGGCTTCAGACCCATTTCAAAGCTTGTAAAAAGTGTCTCAGACACTGGAGCAACCGTGAGGCGCACGAGCAGGTGTCTCCCCTCACTTGTTGCTGCAGCAATGACACGCCTTGTTTCAGCGGCTGGGTAAGGAGGTCAGATCCAGCCAGATCCATCTGAGCATCGGCACAGGGCCCTGGAACATCAATGCAGGCAGGCGCACGCACCACTCGAGGGAGCGCTGTCGCGGAATCCAGCGTCGTTGTCGCGCGCGCCCGGCTGGCCACGTTTGACGCCAGCTCCGAGCCGACGTCCGATGCCATGTTTGACGCCACCTCCGACGCCTGCCAGCCATTGTCCATTCAGATCACTGCACACCCTGTCTGCAAGATGCTGCTGCTCAATTTGCTGGCACACTGCTGCTCAGTCTGCTGAAAGGAACCAGGGCAGAGCCTGAATGCATGGCCCTGTACAAGTCAGACGTCCTCACCCGCCCGGCGGCGTCTGCGACGGACGTCATCAGGTCCACCGCGCCGCCCTTTGCCCGGTGCGCCAGCTCCGCCTCATGCTTGCCGGCGCCGATCGCATCGCGGCCGCCGCTGGCAGCCAGCTCCTGCAGCAGCCACCGCATGGCCGCCGGTAGAAGCCGCCGCCGCCGCCACAGCTGCTAAAGTGACACCGCCGCTGCAGGCAGAGCGAGACGCCCGCCCGCCGCTCCCTGAGCCGCGCCTTTCTGGCTGGCCGCCGCACCGCCTACTGCCGCGCCGCCGCCACTGCAGCCGTAGCCGCCGCCGCACTGGTCGCCGCGCGACTTGCTGGCCAGGGTCCGGCTCTAGGACGTTCAGGACATCAGCATGTTGCTGAGCGTGTGGTCCGGCACCTCCCGGTATTCGCACTTGCCCAGCAGGTCGCCGATGCGCGCCGCCAGCTGGTGCTTGCACTGCGGCAAGTCACGTTTGAACAACTCAGATGATCTCTGTAGTTGTGAGTAGATGCTGTGGGGTCCAGCCTGCAATGCAGATGGCAAGTCGTCCATGGACGTCAGCTCAAGTCTGCCACGGCAACGTTGGGAAGTATCGCAGTGCAGCAATGCAGCAAACAGGTGCACATGCGAGCGATGGAGTGCTCACAAGGGCAGCCTCGTTCTTGCCCACGACGTCGAATTGAAATGCCTTGCAACTACAGTAGTGCTCTGGAAACACCACGTACGAGTCTGCCTTGGCCTTACCCTGCACCTGCGAGTCACACAAATCCGGCTGCAGGAGGTGTTGCTATGCAATAGCTCTGGCAGGCTGCGCTCGATCTTGCATGTGCATCAAAGGGGAAGGCTTGCATGACACTGCTGGGCAGAGCTGCTATCACAGAGCCGCGCGGAGGCTGAATCCGCAACGCGGGTGGATCCGAAGTGCGGTCTCAAGCGGTGCACAGCAAGCGCGCACCACGAAGATTCTGCGCCTGCTGCGGGTGGCGGTGAAGCACAGCACGTTGCCGCCCTGGTCCAGGATCTTGAGCGCCTTGCCCAGTGTCTTATCGAACAGAAAGTGCAGGCTGCAGACGCAACACAGCCTTGGAACGGAGTGACAGCGACATGATAGGACATTGACGCTGTTGTCGGTAGCAAACATGCAGCGGCCTGCAGCCGCAGAAGCAAACGGGGCAAGGCCGACACAAGGCAGGCTGCAGACGGTATTGGCGATGCCAAGGCGTCCACTCTATACGGTACGTACCTGACCAGCTGCTCGTCGGTGACTGCACGCAGAAACACCTTAAACCAAAAGTCTGCATCAGTCGATACTGTTCATGTCGAGACTGTGCATGTGTGTGTTGCACAGCACAGCGCATCCGCAAACAGCCAGCATTACGCACGTGTGCGTGGCGGTTGCGTGCCCTCAATGCCCTCGAAGATGGCTGCGGCAACTCTGCACGTACAAGCCTTGCTCAGCACCCATGATGAGTGAGGGATACGCCCAGCCGACTCTCTTCGTAACTGCACCCGATATGTTGACACGAACAGCCAAACCCAGCTGCCTCAGTTGAGACTGCAACTGAGGCGCTTGACAGCGGAGTTGACCTGTTACACCAAAATACTCACTTCGAGACAGACGGAATGTAAGTGCCCGGCTGCTGTTGCATCCGCCGGTCAGGAGTGGCCAGATAGGATGACCTGTGCGAATTGCCTTCCGTCGAAAGTTTTCCGAAACGCCGAGCTGCACTGCCAGTAGCTGTGCTTCGATGATCTGTGTGCCTTTCACTTTCAAGCTGAGGCTGGCTGAGAAATGAAGAGCTAAGCGAGGCTGAGCTGTCCGTGAGCTGAATCAGCGTGTCTCCACACAACGTCTTCGTCTGGCAATCCCCATGCGGATTCACTGGCGGCAAAATTCCATGTGTTCACGCTGAAGGGCACCCAGGCGATGTATAACAACAGTCAGGTAGCTGTCAAGGTGGCAGGCCGCCATGTTAACATGCACAAGTCCTGATTGGCCGTCAAGCAGGGCTGCCCCCTCAGCCCGACATTGTTTGGTTTGTACATGGATGGTTTGTTTGAGTACCTTCAGTCAGTGGAGGGCGGCAGCGGGCCACAGCTCAGCAGCGGCCAGCGGGTGCCGGCGCACATGTACGCAGACGACATTGTCCTGACATCGACAACGACAGAGGGGCTGCAGCGTCTGATCAACGCGACAGCGCAGTACTGCCGCTGCAAGGGCATGCCGATCAGCCCGGCAAAGACAGCAGTGGTTGTCTTCCGCAGCAAGTCGCACAAGGCGGCGTGGGAGCACACCTGGACATGTGACGGCGCTCCACTGCAGCAGTGCGACACCTAAAAGTATCTCGGCCTCGTCTTCACAGCGTCCCGCGGAGTCGCCGGCGGCATTTTGGAGATGCAGCGGCGGCAGAATGCGGCAGCTGCAGCCGGGCTGCGGGCCACAGTGTTGCTCAGCTTGCGGCTTATGGGTGTGTCGTTGGTGATGACTGTTGCGCACACTACGTTGTATAATATGCGCGGCGGCGGCACAGTAGTGCTGGCTTGGCTCCACCGTTTATGATGTTGCATTAGGGTGGGTCAGAATGATTGGTGACCTCTCATGCGCATGGCAAAACAGTACATGACCCCACCATCGCACCGTAATGAGCACGGGTCTCTGGCAGCAGCGCACGATAAAACTGTGCACGCACGGCGCCACAAGATCCAACGTTTCCGTAATTCCTCGCTCGCTCTGATGTGTTTGCACGCATCAAAATTCTCTTGAAACGACCCGAGTTCGAGACACGCAACTCGCAACCAGCAAAAATGACTGAAAGTATGCCGGTGGGGGACGGGGAAAGAGTGCTTATGCGCCTGAATGAGCGGCTCGGACGGTTCCAAGGCTTGATTGATTCCAAGTCTTACACCGCTAGTTACCAGATTTTTCCTCGTCCACCAGAAAGATTCCTCCGCCGAAGGCCTGATAGAGCCCCTACCACCCCTGCAAATTGATAGTGGTCGGTGCATCCTTGGGAGGCTGAGAACAATGTGGCTGCCTCATCACTCTCCCTCGGAGTCGCTCATGGCAACTGCGCGCAGATCTAGGGACGCCGTCGGCCGGACACCCTTCTTGATCCTGCCGCTGTTGCCGCCGTTGCCTGCACATGCAGCGCCACCTCTTCAACCGAAAGGTAGCACGAGACGCTCTTTTATCGTGCACGAGATCTCGTGCACGAGATATATCACAACCCCACATGCCTTTCAGAATCCTCTTCTTCCAGAATCCTCTTCTTCCACGGTTTACCTGACATTGTGATGTTCAACAATCTGGACTCGCACACATGATTGGTATGCAAAGTTTCGGTAGCTTCTTCCATGATGTGCTGCATCCTCAACCGCCGATGCAATAACAGGACCGACACTGTGTACAGCAGTCATCTGTCTGATGCACATCTCACCCAGAGAGATGGACGCCCAGGCGCCTCTGGAGCTGGGCTGCCATTTCGGAACTGACCGCATGTCTGCTGCCTCGGCCTCCGCATCCGACAGGCTGTCTGCACGACAGATGAGATATGGTCGTCAGTACATCAGTGTTCATGCTTGCTTTGGCAGCCCTCAATCAAGCTGTTTCTGCTGGCTGATACACCGTACAATGCAAGTGCTGGCCGCGGCGGGTCACTACATTAGGATGTCACACGAGCGAAAAGACTAGCCAATGAAATCGAACAGGCCTTTGCAGCACCTTGTGTGCAGGATTTGGTGGAGGCACGGCTGAGCAGCGTCTCTGCGCCGCCGGCTGCATCCCCATTCTGCTGGCGCTCAAAGAGGTCCTGGGCAGAGTGACGAACAGACCTGAGTCCTGCAGCTGGATGGACCACTCACCGCTGCATCACATGCATCAGTCAGTGTTTGATAGCAGAGGGAGCATGCATACAACACTGCTGAATGCTCGCCTTGTCTGTGCTGTCCTGGCGCTGGGATGTCCGCAGGATCGGCGCAGCCATCGTACCGCCTCTGGCTCTGCCGCCGCTGCTGCTTGCCGCAGGTGACTTGCGAGAAGGAGCAGCCGCAATCGTAGTGCGCGCTGCCCTGGCTTCTGCAGCGGCCTTCAGCCGGTTGCGCTTGCGCTTGCCGCCCATCCATGCCAGCTGCGGCGCAAGGCAATGCTTCGATAGAGGTCATACGAGCGAATTATACATCTAACATGTCGAACAAAAGCTCTTAAAGCAGACCGGGTTGCCACATGAAGGCAGTGCCCACCATCTTGACGAGTGACTGGCGCCGCCTGCACGACACTCGTGCTAGCCCCTCCTGGCCGCACCCTGCGCAGGCCAAGCAGCAGCACCAATCACGCATGGCTCAGCTCGATCAGCGGTGCGCATGACAGGCCAGTGCTGCACACATACAAACTTGAGGCACAACGGGGCAAGGGTGCAGTTCAGAGCGCCTTGCGGTCGGTGCTGCCGTTCAGAGGAGCTGCATGGTCTTTGGCGGATTCTATGGCGTTCCAGGAGCAAATGATCTGTGCGGTAAAAGTGGTGAAGAAATTCCTCGATGGCACTGCGAAAGGTCCGACAGAGTCGGCACGTGCAGGATGTTGGAGTCCTGCATGAATCGAGGCACACAGCCTTTGAACGGTGGCCTGGAGCTTCACCAGGCACACAGGCGATTTACTCATCGGCGGGCACAGGCTGCAGCGCCAGCAGTAGCTGCAGTGGCCTGCTGAAGAACCTTCTTGCCAGTCAGACAAACGCCAGCTCGAAGACGATTAGAGACGGCAGTTATGGCTGGCCGGATGATGCTGTCAGTTAAACAGCTAGAAGGGCTGCTGCTGGTGGCTTTGCTCCTCATCACAGGCAGCGGCGCAGCACAGGCGCAACATGAACCAGAGTTAGCGGCGGGGGGTGAGCAGGGACCTGAAATAGCAGAGGGTCTCCAGCAGAACCATCACGAGACGAGCAGCAGCTCGCAGACGGCTGCAGCAAGCACATCAGAGCAGCAAGCGCCCTGGGATGACTGCAGCAGCTCGCTTGCGGCGGCCTGTCCCGCTCCTGACGTGAGCGGCCTGCCGCTGCTGTCAACGAGCAACTCGTCGTTCCTCATGGTCCACGCTCACAACCAGGTGGAGTTATTCGGGAACATGATCTGCGAGAGTGCTTCTAATTACATACATGCACCGAAATCAGTTCACAGGCTGCAAATATCTGACAGCGTACGCTCATCGTGGCGGTGCAGATCAAAAGAACACAATTGCAGTTCAGAGACTTGCAACACGTTCAATACCCCGACGTGGGCTGTGTTCCACACAATCAGATGTGCTTCCCCAACCGCAGGGCAACGCCAGCTGCCAGTGCACCGTCAGCCTGTTCATGCTGCTATGTGGCGACGGAGGCGCATGCGCCGCCGGCCGCGTTGCACGCGCGGAGCTGCTTCCCATCAACACCCTGGACCTTGAGCACGTTCCGCTCGGCGCCTACGCGCTGTGCATGCGCTGTGGCAGCGGCTGCGCCGCGGAGCCCGCCGGTTTCCGCATACAGCACGCCGCGCCGTCGTCGCCTGCCAGAGCCGCCGCCGTGCCAACTGACACCAGCGCAGCCATCGGCGCGGCGGCAGCGGAGGCTGCTACCGGCGATGCGGCAGACGCGCCAGCAGCTGCGGCGGCCGAGCACTCGCCATTGGAGGCCACTGTCTCCGAAACGGCTGACGCTCCGTCGGCTGCGATGGACGAGCAGCCGCCAGCAGATGCAGCGGCTGCTGCCACAACAGCAGCAGATGCCGCCGATGCTGCGTCAGCTGTAGAGGAGCCATCACCGCCGGCTGCTGCCGCAGCGCCTGCCGCGAGCACAGACTCGGCGGCGGCACCGCTACTGCAGGCCGCGCAGCCGCAAGCGGCGGAGGCGGCAGCAGCAGTGCCTCCAGCAGCCACCTCACCCGCGCCAGACCTCATGCACCTGTCCATCCTGCTGCGCCCGCTGCCGGCCGCGGCGGGCAGCGACGACAGCAGCGGCCCAGACAGCCGCCCCGGCCGCGGCGACGGCAGCAGGACATGCGGCTCGGGCGGCGCTCCAGCAACGGCGGTGCTGGCCGCAGCGTGGCTCCTGCGGGCGCTGGTGCTGGCCGGCTCGCTGGTCCTAGCGGTTCCCAGCGTCACCTGCGCCATCAGCAAGGTGCACAGCAATTGTCGAGGTCATGCGGATTCGAAGGGCTGTTCGTCCGCAGAACATTACCATGCAGCGCTTGATTCAACCATCTTCTTGCAGCCACATGGGCACAACACAAGCATTGAGGAACTGACCTGGCGGGTGTTGCTCAACGCAGACGCTCACAGGCGCGGTCCCGCGCAGCGCCAGCAGCGCCACCGCCTGACGCCGAGAAGGGCCCGGCAGAGGCCGCGTCGCGCCATTGTCGGTGCCATTCACGCATTAGCAGTTGGGCTCGCGACGCCTGGCGGGGCTGACACGAGCTTGGACATGATGATAGCGTCCTCGCCATCTGAGTAGTAGCCTTTCCTCCGCGCTTGCCGACAGAAACCAAGTGTCTCGTACAGCGCCACAGCGCCATGATTGCTTGCCCTAACTTCCAGCCACGCCGTCCTCTCCGCTGGCTGCCCTGGCCTGCAGATAAAAGAACAGAACGAAGAAATACACCTAGACGGATGTAATTCTACATGCTGATTCTTATTCCAATGCACTGTGCGTGTCCATATTCCGTTCACCTCGGCACAAGCAGGCTAGATAGCAGTCGCGTGGCCAGCCCTTTGCGGCGGTGCTCAGGCAGTACCCCGATTTCCAAGATTTGCACCTACAGCAGCGCAAAATTCTGCGGTGGGCATTTGCTCACACTTGCTGCCACTAATCACACTTCCGTTGAATTTAGCTTTCTTCAGGCTGCAGGCAGGCCCATTATATTCGTACCTCATCAGCCACCAGCCAGGCTATGAGCAACGCATGCACAGTGCTGTGGACACCTGCAACCATGACCGCACCCCATTCCCGCATGATTTCCTCCTGCGAAGTGAACAGTTCACGTCCTCTCGTAGTGCTGTTTAAAGCACTGTTGCGGCATGCTACGATACCCAGACGTCCTGCAGTCTCGAGTTTCTCCAGAACAGGACAGTCACCGCAACACCCACCTTGATTTGGTTTTCCGTCCAGCGCAACCCACAGGTGTCCACGAGCTCAAGCAGTCCCTGCAAATCCTCGATAGTCGCATCCCTAACTGACGCTGCTGGAGCCATGCTCCAAACGCCGTCGTGAAACGCGCCGCGACGCTGCCGCTGCAGCACACAAGGGCTCACCATTGGTGATCTTGGCTAGCGCAAGCCTCTTCATGCCAGGCAGTACCGACAGTGAAATGCCGGCAACGTGCATTGATCCAGCATGGCCGTCCCTCACCTGTGCGCCGCTTGAACCACTCTGCACGGGCAGTCGCAGGCCAAGCGCCGACTTGGAACATATATAGTGATGTGCATAAAACGTTGTCGCTCTTGTATCACGCGGCTGGCAGCGCCTTAGCATGTTGAGCACCTGCAGCGTACCGCCGCCGCCGCGGACCAGATGTGACCTGACTGCGGCGTAAGGATCGCGCGCACCACAAGACGCTTGTCGTGACCTTTCAACGGCGTGCTGCCGAAGCTGGAAACTCAATGTGTGAGTCCCTGAGGTCCTGCTGCTTGTCTGTCAGGGTTGTCATGCAGATCTCACATGTGCTTCGTGTGTCGGAGTTTGTGAAGTCGTCGCGCGATGGTCCTGCAGCTGCAATTTGCAGCAAATAGCAGAAAATCTGTCGCACGGGGTGCACTCCAGTGCGTGTGCCGGACATCAGCTGGACCGAACTGATTGACATATTGTTGCAGAACTTGACCCCTCGCTTGCGACAGCAAAGCGGCTTAGGCGCGGGAGGGTCGCCAAAAGCTGTTACATCCTGTAGAACTCGTGCGCTTGAGGACACTCTCATCGTTAGCTGGGGTCTATACGGGACTGGATGTCCGGTGCGCCAGCGCCAGCCTGCGCACCGACTCAGCCTGCTGTTCCATCTCAGTACTACGCACTGCTGCTGCTGGCAGCCTCTGTGTTCACGCTTTCGGCTGTCATCCTCTTCACCGCAAATACAATCGTCCACAAGTGGCAGAGCAGGTGAGCATGCTGCGCATGCTGTACGCGGCAAAGCTGCGGTCATTCCGCAGCCTTGCACACAAGGCCCACAGCAAGTCTATCGCAGCTGACAATTCTCCTGACACATGCAGGAACCAGCGGGTGCATGGCTTTGTGAAGCGCAGGCCTGCCGCGGAAATTTTGTCGCAGCTGACAGTTCTCCTGGCACATGCAGGAACCAGCGGGTGCATGGCTTTGGGAAGCGCAGCCTGCCGCGCAAGATCATTCTGATCCGCCATGCGGAGAGCGTGGGCAATGTCGACCCAGTTGCATATGCCACGATCCCTGACAGCGAGATCCCGCTGGTGAGGCAACCATAACAGTCGCACTTGATGACGTCGAATTCATCATCCCATCAGCATGCCCTGTGATACGATGGTATGTGTTCTTTCTTCCCAGACAGACCAGGGGAAGGAGCAGGCACTTGAGGCTGGCAAACAGATCAGGGAGCTGCTGGAAAGCACCGGCCAGCCCTACAAGATCTTCTGCATCCACAGCCCGTACCGCAGGACGATTGAGACCTCGGACAAGCTCAGGAAGGCGTTCAAAGAGGATGAGATCCTGGGCGTGCAGGAGGAGGTTCAGCTGCGGGAACAAGGTATGGCGAGGAACACCATCAGAAGCTGTGGACGCATGCTGAGATAGGGCATCTCAAGTCAGTGGTGGAACTATGCTTCGAGCTGGCCGCCGGAGTCGTGTCTAAGGATCCTGTTCTCACTGTGCGCAGACTTCGGCAATTTCCAGGAGAAAAGTCTGGCAATGGAGAAGCAAGAACGGCTGCGGTTCGGACGGTTCTTTTATCGCTTCCCCAATGGTGCGAGCGCCCCGCACAGCGCCCTGTTTGCTGCTGCTGCAATTTTTTATGCATCTTGAGTGCTTATGAAGAAAGGCAGCTGCCTGCAAGCCGCATCAAGCCTTGTGGGGCTGATATGCAGGTGAGTCGGGAGCAGATGTGTATGACCGCGTGACGATCATGGAGGATCATCTGATCAGGGACATCAACGCAGGTGATCCTCCTTGCAGACTGAAGTGAACAGATCCTGCAGAACAGGATCTTCTTGTGTCCTGTGTTGTTCTGCCGCATCTTTCTTTCTTAATTGCGGCGCGATGACTGCAGGGCGATTTCCCAAGGACAGTATCCTGATCCTGATCACGCATGGCCTTGCGCTGCGGATTTTCCTCATGAGGTGGTTCCACTGGAGCGTCTTGCAGGTATCAATGTCGCTCCTCCCAAGAGAGTGTATGCATGCTACTCTGACCGCATGTCCGATGCCTCATTGCACACATCGACTCACGTCTCATGATGCTCTGTTGCACTCCACTGAACTCGCGTGTGTCCTAGCGACCCCTCTCCAGATGCTGGAGATATATAATCCCGAGAATTGCCAGCCCATCGTGCTGGATTGCATGAGCTCGGAGGCAGATGACAGCCCCAACCTACAGGTACTGCTCAGCTCATGGCAAATGACCGCGATTGCTTTTCAATACTCCTCATGCCTTGGCAGTTCAGGCCCCAGCATGCCTGGCGGCAGCGTGATCAACACGAGTCTGAATCTCCTGTGCAGACAAAGGCGTTTTACCACATGTCAGACGAGTCGCGCAGGCTCATCAAGGGCTGCAGCGAGGAGATGTGCACCAGCACCAGGTACTGTGTTCACGCAAACCGGCACTTGGAGTTTGGCGGTTGCACCAGAATCTGGAGGCCGCAGCCTTGTGTTCCTGTCTGCCAACTCACCTTGAATGCACACGCGGCTTTGAGCAGGCTCCTGCCTCTAGGATGGAGCATCAAAGCAGCCGTGCTGGTTGTGCAGGTACTGGCCGCAGTCGGCGCAGTTCCGCTTCAACCCAGTCGGCGCCGCGAGCCTCGCCCGGCCGCTGAAAAAGCTGAACCCGAAGCTGGGATCGTCGACGGCGCTGTCGCCCACGGCGGCGCACACGGAGAGCCCCGCGCACTCGCCGTTTCCGTTGGCGGCGGCGGCGATCCGGGAGACGGCGCGGCGGCGGGCCACCTCCTCGACTGGCGGCGCGACCTGGGGCGTGTCGCTGCGGGCGCCGGGGCAGCCGGAAGATGAGGATGCGATACACGGCTTTCGCACGGCGTACATCGGCTGATGAACGGCTCAAGGCAAAATACTGCCATGGGACTGCCATCCTTTGATCGAATAATCGACTACCGCTTCGCCTCGTTAGGGATAGATCTGTGCTGCCTCCGAAATCACGAAATCTGAAAATCCAAGCGAGTAGTTCAACATTTGACAATCGCCATCAATGAAGCCTCAGCAGATGGAACAGACATGGAATCCATTTTTCAAAGCTGACATACCGATCCTCTCAACTTGCACAAACCAAATAAAACCACAAACGCATCCTGCTGCTTGTCATCATGGCCTGCATTGGCATCCTCACAGCAGGCGGGACTGAATTGCCGTACTATCACTCCGCACCTGGAGACCCAAATCTGCACCGAAGTGGGACTTCCTTCTCCTGTACTTGCGCCTGCATACACGGGGCAGAAACTTCAGCAAGTTCTGCTTCTTACGTCACCTGCTGCGACGGATGCGTTGCATGCCCTGGGAAACCCTCTGCAGCCCTCACATCAGCCAGCATGTGCGTGTCCCACGCACCTGCACATGCTGCCGGCTCTTGGGCGCCAGGGAGGGGCCCCTGCTCAGTGGCGGCGCCGGCCACGAGGGCGGCGACGGCCACGCCTGCGGCGACCTCGCCATGGGACTGGCAGCCTGCTGCTGCTTCCACCTGGGCGGCGTCTGCTGCTCCTGCTGCTTCCATTTCGGCGTCGACGGGGACTGCTGCTCTGCCCGCAACTGCGCCACCGAGGGGCTGGATGCCTGCTGCTTTGCCTTTGGCGGACTCTGCTGCTCGGCTGCCTCCGGCTGCGTCAGCGAGGGGCTGGACGCCTGCTGCTTTGCACGTGGTGGAGTCTTCGGCTGCTCCTCTGCCAGCGGCTGCTTCGCCGCGGGGCCGACTGCCTGCTGCCTCTCGCGCGGCGGCGGCGGGGACTGCTGCTGCTCCGCTGCCTGCAGCTGCTTCGCCGCGGGGCTGGCTTGCTGCTGCTTTTCGCGCGGCGGGGGCGGGGACTGCTGCGGCTCTGCCGCCTGCTGCAGCAATGCCGAGGCACTGGACGTCGGCCGCTGTAGCCGCCCCGGGCGCGGAGGCGGGGACTGCTGCTCCTCTGCCTGCGGCTGCCACACCGCGGGTGCCATCGCCGGTGACTGCGCCATCTGCAGGAAGTGCGGCTGCTGCTCTGGATGCGGCTCCCGCCGCCACGCCGGCATTGCTGACGGCGAAGTATATTCCGGACTGAGCTCCGGCGCCAGCGGCAGAGGCGAGATTTCGATGGTCACATGATCGACGTGCGCCGCAGGCTGCGGTGCCGCTGGCGGCAGCGGTCGCCGCGTGCAGTGGGCAGCGCTCTTCACCGCGCTTTCTGATGGTGTACGCGGCACCACCGGCGGCGGCCGGCTGCTGCGGACGGCACTCCCCACTGCGTTTTCCGATGGCGTGCGCGATGCCGAAGGCGGCGGCCGGCTACTGCTGGCTGCGCTCGCAAATGCGCGTTCTGCCGGCGTGCGCGGCGCCGCCTGCAGCGGCTGGCCATTGCTGGCCACGCTTTCGAACGCGCTGTCTGCTGGCGGTTGGGCTGCTGGCGTGTAGGATTGTGCCGGCATGTGTGGCTCCGTCGGCGGTGGCTGGCTGCTGGTGGCTGCGCTTTCGAATGCGCTGTCGGCCGGCGTGTGCGGCTGCACCAGCGGCGGCACGCTGCCGCCGGCTGCCGCTTCGACGTCGCTGTCCGCCTCCGACTGCTTTGGCTCCGGCTGGAAGCCGAAGGAGGACCCGAGAGACAGCGACCGCTGCTCAAAGTCGCCGACCGCTGAGTCGTAGTCCACGTCAAACCGCTTGTCTGCAGCGCAACGCAATAGTGGTACGAGGTCCTGCAGTCGGATCTCGCTGGCAGGGCGATATCACGATTCCGTTTCTAAGGACGTGAAGCGCCGGCATTGCACCTGGCTTGGCGCACATCGGTGAGACGTTGGTTTTCCACCAGGTGACGACCCTGTTTGGCTCATCGACGGTGTATTTGTTGCCGCTGGAGCACGCTGCCCCGAGCGCTGCCGACGCCGCCGCGATCGTCACGACCTGACTCGCGAGCGCAAAGTACCACCCTGCGCCAACAGGGGAGGGCCCTTTGCAGCGGCTGGTCTGTGTGGTGCAGTACCTCACATAAAATTGCCATCAGACGGGAAGTGTTCATACTGTTGCGGCACACAATGCACTGCCCCCGCCTGGATCACCTGTGGTAGGCATCTGCAGCTTGAAGAAATGTGGCGACCCCATTGCGGCCACGGTGTGTGAGTAGGCGCCCAGGAGGATCAGGCCTGCCACGCCCACGATCAGGGTGACCACGCTGAGAGTCGTCCCTGTAGAGAGGCAAAACTTTCACCATCACCGATCTTACGTTGACGCTGATCGTGGGTTGACACGCAGTCGAATGCGCCTCGTGCATTTGGCAAGGCAACAGGCGCACTTGTTCTGCGCAGCGGCAGCCGGATGCACAGGTCCGTCAGGAACGCGAACAGCCCCGGCGCGAGAAACGGCAGCAGCAGCAGTTGCGACCGGTCGACGCTTCCCGTCTGCGCGCGCGTAAAGTCATGGAGCCATCAGTCAGATAGAGCTCACATGCATGCACGGCAAAATAGCACTGCTGCGTGCAGAGGAGGCTGATCGAAGGTGGTGCGCACAGCAGATTACCTTAGAAACGCCAACGGTGCGACACGCATGGAAGCCCGCGGTGAAAGCGCACTCTTGAAACCTGCACGCAAACATGATCACGCACATCAGATAGAGTACGGCACTTGCTAGCAGCGCGGCCGGGAAGCCCCTCGCGAGCGGATACATGTCGCATCGAGATGAAAGCTCACCATGGCAGCAGCAGAGCAGCGATGCTGCAGCCGCACGCCGCGGCGTGCAATATGACCACGACGAGCCCGTCAACCCTCACGATCATCCTGGCTGGTGATGTCGAAGCGCCAGCCGCTGCAGGAAAACTCCCTAAAGCCTCCGGAGTCTGACCTAGGCAGCAGCTGCAACTGGGGCTCCACTTCGGCAGTGAAGATTTGAACTGCACTTCGAATTTCCAGCTTCCGTGTGCGGGCGTGCTGTGGTCCTGGCAGAGCCAAATGTGTGTCGTCTGCATTGCCCATATCTTTCATCGTCTCAGACGCTGCCGCACATCTTGGTTTGGTTCGACACAGCACTGTAAACTTGACGGGTCGCAGGCGAAGCACTGATTGATCTCCTCGGTTGCCCTACCGCCTGAAACGCGGCTGATCTGTTCAGGAGACCCTCGTCCAGTCCATGCTATTGCAACACCGACTGATATCCAGATTCACAGGCCTGAGCCCGCGTGCACACGTCTGCATCCTGCTCCACAGAGGCGCCACAAAAGCACACTTGGTGGCACGGCGCCGCATTCCCAGGCACAGCGCGGCCGCAGCGCAGCACCAGGCGGAGCAGCCAATGGAGCATCCACCGCACGCCAGCCTCGGCGGCGATCCCAGCCAAGATCCGGACAAGCCCACCTACCATGTGGCGCCGCGGGAGGGGTGGGCAAACGACGGCAACGGCTTCATCTTCTACGAGGGCCGCTACCACATGTGAGCCGACGTTATGACTGCAAGCCAAGTGCTCACCAGACTTGGTCAGACACTAGTCCATGGCAGCGGTCCACAGCTCTGCGCCAAGCTTGCAAATCGAGCAGCTAGAGAACACGACCGCGTCGCAGCTGTATGTAATTTGAGGCAAGCGCCTTCACTTCCCATGAGCAGGTTCTACCAGCACATCCCGGGCAGCGCCGACTGGGAGTGGCGCATGTGCTGGGGCCATGCCTCCAGTGCGGACCTGGTCAACTGGGAGCACGAGGCGATCGCCTTGCGGCCCACGCCAGGTGCTTCTGCTCGCTCAGGCCCTGCACTCCTTTGTAGGTGCTCCAAAGGCAGCACATGTGGATACGCAGTGCGGGCCGCCACAGCAGCTTGCCACACAGTTTGCTTGCTGCGCTGCACGTGTGCCTGTTTTACTCGAAATGACTGCGAGACCAGAGGGTGCAGACGCGTCGTCCGTTTGTGCAGGCGGGCCTGACGAGAAGGGGTGCTGGTCGGGCTGCTGCGCTGTGGACCAGCATGGCGTGCCCACCATCCTCTACACCGGCGTCAGGTTGCTGCAATTTCTTCGAGGACGACCTGCAGTTTCGAGCAATGAACTTTTGCTAAACAAGTGATGTGCAGTGCAAGTCATCATGCTTCCGGCAACACCCATCAGAAGCCAAGCGTGCCCCTCAAACAAACCTACGAAAAACTCGCAGGCTGGGCGCGGGGCCGAATCCGCGACTGCCGGAGGAGGTGGCAGTGGGGCAGCCTGTGATCGAGGTCCAGTGCGCCGCGACCGCTGACCCCGGTGCAACCCGGTTTTCTCACTGCACACCTGCGGCTCAGATCACTGTTGTGAGCCTTGAGGTCTCTTATGCGAGCCTTGAGATCGGTTGACGAACTCACACAACCAGTCAACCCTCGTAGCACATGCGCACATGTTGAGAGTGCCTTTGCCGCAGGCGACAAGCGCTTGCACTCTTGGACGAAAGCGGAGGAGCCTGTCATTCCCGCGGCGCCGCCCGGCCTCAAGGTCACGGGCTTCCGGGACCCTTTCGTCATCCAGACTGGCGGCAAGGCGGGTGCTTCCATGTTGTATTTGAAAGTAACAGCGATCGGTTTACTGTCAAGAGTCGCATGCTGTCTGCGGAGCTTGAACGCATCCTTTGTCGATGCAGCAACCGGACTGCCACATCGATCAATGCCAATATCAGACCAAAGGTTCGAACTGCCAGTGCTGTGCGCGCAGGACCGCGACTGGCTGCTGGTGCTGGGCAGCGGCATCGCCGGCCAGGGCGGCGCGCTGCTGCTGTACCGCTCCCGCAGCCTGTCCTCCAGTACGATTGTCTTCCACAGCAGTGACCAATCAGCAGTGACCAATCAGCTCCTTCACATCAGTTCATCATGACATCATTTCACTGTGACAAACTTAAGGACCACGTCCCTGTGACGACCGTCTTAATCGCTACCGCGTCGTCGCATCCGCAATGTAAACTGCCTGCCAAAGGCCAGGGACAATCTGCCGCCTTGGAATGCTGCAGGGTGGGAGTATGTGGGGCCACTGTGCGTGGGCAAGCAGACGCCCGGGGAGGAGCACGACACGGGCGCCATGTGGGAGTGCCCCTTCTTCGTGCCCCTGCCCGCGTCCGGCGCCAGTGTAGGTGCGAAATCCTGCCTCACCAACCCTGACCGAGCACCACGTGGAAGTGCCCCCTTTGCTCTCGCGCTTTTCAGAATGTCTGAAAGCAAAGACCGTTCACATGTCTATCACAGTCGGCGTCAGGGCGGGGGAGTGCCCGCGGACAACATCCCCTCTGGAACTTGCAAGTTCTGGCTGTTACCACTGTAAACTTGCGTATTTGTCACTCTGCAGACGGCGCCGTGGCGCCGGAGGACCAGGATTACATAATGTGCGTGTCACCGTACCCGCATGTGACGGCGTCGCCCACCAACTCCTGCCTGTACTGGATCGGGCGGTACGCGGACGAGAGATTCGATCTGGAGCATGCGACAGGTGAGGCGCGAGAGAGCCTGCCATCTCCCGCAAGTCTCCCACAGCGCCACCAGGGTTTGCAACAGAATGCAATGCTTGCACAGACATGTCCCGCTCAGGGTTGCTGCTTGCCGTGAAATGGCTGCTCCTCTCCGGGAGGGCCTCATACTGGAGTGCCCCATATCTGCTGCTTGCTGTATTGCACAACAGCTGTTCAACACTTGCTTTTTGCTGCCCTAACACTCGGCAGTGTTTGGCGCAACCAAGCAGGGCCGCACATGTTGGACCTGTGGGACGCGCTGTACGCATCCATCTGCTTCCTGTTGATGACGCCTGCCGCCATATCTTCTGTGTTGCGGTAACAGCTTTTATGAAGTGACGGCTAACCCTGCCCGCAGGCCCGCACCTGCTTGACCTGGGGGATGCGCTGTACGCGCCCAACTGCTTCCAGGACGGCCAGGGGCGGCGCATCATGCTAGGCTGGCTGCAGGAGCTGGGCGCCCGCGGCGCGAGCAGCGGCTTCGACTACAGCGGCTGCCTCACGCTGCCGCGCGTGCTGTCGCGTCGAGGTGCAGCTCTGCCACGGTCACATTATGTTACTTTGATCTTGGACAGCGGACCCTGCTGGAGGCCCAAGCCCCGCCGGACCATTTCCCGACCCTTCTTGAGTCTGCATCGAGGCTCCATCAGCAGCCAATGCGAGCAGCATTCTGAAGCTTGAACTGTCCTGCGCATGCGCCTGCAGGCGACCGCCTGCACCAGGCGCCGGCGCCAGAGCTCCTGGGCCTCCGAAAGGAGGACACAGCCTGGCGCCTCGACGACTTCACGGTCTATGGCGGGAAAGCGACGCTGGTCCCGCACGTGTCGGGCTCCTCCCTGAACGTGGACGTGGAGCTGGACACCAAAACCTCCTCGGCGACCGCGTTCAGCGTGCTGCTGGTGTCGGACGGTGGAGGCGAGGAGAACGGCGAGTGCAGTGTAGGCACCACGGCGGTCACCGTCGACTGGCAGGCCAACACGCTGCAGGCGAGGTTCTATTCTGTGTCTGCAATGTCTCTGCTCACAGCTGGCGGCCAGGTTGCTGGTTCCATGCCTGGTGGCGCCAGGCACATGTCTGGATGAGCGAAATGGAGGACGACCCTCCTGCTCGTGTCCTCTGGCCCGCGACTTGGCTGGTCCTTGGTGGGGCGATCAGTCGAACTCCAGTTGGAGTCTTCAAAAATGGCGCACCCGACAATCTCTTGCAACACCTGCGGTCTGCTGCGCTCAGGTGCACCAGCTGGGCGGCGTCGACAGCGAGACATACACCTTCGATCCGGTGGACGCGCGCAGTAGCGTCGGCGGCCCGGCGCAGCTCGGCGTGGGGGAGCCCATCCACCTGCAGGTGTTCCTGGACCACTCCGCGCTGGAGGTGAGGGTTTTTCTGGGGGGGCAGATGCCACTGCTTTGAGGGATGCTTCCCGTCCAGAGGAGTTTTCTGCGTGATGCTCCACAGTGCCCTGTTCATGAGTGACGCAGTCACCACAGTCGATCGATTGTTGCATACAGCGCCAGCAAGGAGCTACACAGGAGCATTTGATTCGCCAAAGTTAGTTTGCTTCTGATGCTTGCATGGCGCCATGCTCACCTACCTTAGGCCTCCTGTCTTCTCAGCGGCAGCTCAGTGTCCGAAAGGCAGCAGCTGCAGGTCAAGTATATCATCACATGCTTCTCGTCATTCCATCCACCTGAAAATCAGCACAGCGAGTTTTTCTGGGGACTGGGCAGACGCTGTCCACGCGCTTCCTGTCGGTTCCCTGCACCTGGAGCATGAATGTATATGATATGAAAATCGCAGGTGTTCCTGGGGACTGGGGAGACACTGTCAACACGCGTGTACCGGCGGGCGCCGCCGGCCTCGGCAAAGGGCCCCGGCATCGCGCTCGTCGCGCACGGCGGCATGGCGGCCGTCAAGGACGCGCAGGCGTTCGAGATGGGCAGCATCTGGCACGCCAATTAGGGGTCAGCTTTGCCAGCATTCTTTTGGACATGGACCTGGAGGCGGGGATCAACTGGGGATGGAGCGGCAGGACAGCAGCAGTGAAGGGCAGCAAGGGCCGATGAGGCGGGCACTGCGGACTATGCATGGGTGGAGTGTGGGTGAGGCAGCAGTTGATTGGAGCTCTCGCAGGTGGCGGCTACTGCCACCTGACAGCAGCTACGGGGTTGAGGGCCTGAAACACCTGGGGACTGGGATGTAGATTGCCACTTCTGCCAGCTTTTGCCAATGCGGCATATTCTTCTAGCTGCAGTTCCAGTGTTTTGTCTGATGGCGCATTTCGTCAAGTGCCTAGGTAGTTCACGTGAGGTACAAGTGTATTCTAGGTAACAGTTCAGACGCCTGCGGGAGTGTGGCCGAGCCCGCCCGCCAACTCCGGCGTATCAAGGTGAGACAGAGTACCTCGTTCACAACTCTCGTGCAGCCCGTTCCATGCCGTGCACTAAGACGTTGCACCTGGCATTTTTAGAGGCTGCTACAGAACCTGCCGGGGCATGCCGCTTGCAATGCTGCCAGACCCTTCTAGGGCGTTCACTGGCAGCTTGTCGGCGCCCTGGCATACATGTAGGTATGCAATGCAGTCGTCGCTTGTTTGAAAAGTTCAAGACAGGCGACCGTTTACATCTTGCTTGCACAGGCGGGGCAGGTGGGCAACGGCAACCGAAGGAAACGATATTTTGTGGCAAGCTGCATTCAATGTTGCAATTGGTTGAATGTAATGGACAAAGAACTTGCTGACATGCCGAAACCTCCTGCCCCGGCTGTGTGGCGTGCCACTTGCAACACCCTCCAGATCCTGATACTCGTACACACACAAGCACTCTGCCCTCGCATTCTAGGCCCGTCAGTCATGGAACCCATAACTGGCCTTGGAAGGAATTGATGGAGGATGAATTCCAACGTGCTTCCCACTACGTCGGGAGTGACAGCAGAGCTGCTGCCTCAGGGCTCACCCACTGCCAGCACCTCCTGCAGTCACAGCGAGATTGAGGTGAACGATGGGTCTAAAATTAGCAATGCGGCGGCGGCAAGTCAGCTGGACAGCTTCAGACTTGCATGGCAGATGAGACAGCCTTGCCGCAGACAACAAGCCAGCGAGGGAGCGAGTGCGAGTCAGCAGCGTGGCGGCGCGTAGCAAGCGTGCGCGGCATGAGATCAGAGCGACCACAGAACTGCAAGGTCAAAAAGCGCTGATGGACTGACAGACACGGACACGCACCAGGGTGTCGACGCCTCCGTGTTCCACGTTGTAGATTGCGGCGACAACGGTCACCTTGGGCTGCATCTCGGCCGGCAGCCGCTTGGCCAGGCTCTTGCAGACCGCATGCGCCGCAAATTGCGAGTTGCGCTTCGAGACCTGCGTCGCCAGCACACCCATCGTTTGCCACCATGCGCAGCTTGAGAAGCACTGCCGTGAGGGTGCAGGTTAGGAAGCGGCACGCGCACAACATGCTCAGCAGGGCTCTGTACGCAGGCTTTTGCCGGCCAGGAGGCGGGACACGAGGGTGAACGATGTGGTCAGGCGGCGCACCTCGTGCTTGAAGCTGGCATCATCCTTGTCCGAGTGCCTGTGATTTCGTCAAGTAGAGCACCATCACAGCGGGCGCAGCCGTTTGGGGTCATTTTGTGATGAACGCCTTCATGCACTCACGGCGGGGCAGCGGCGTGGCAGCGGATATCTTCGCAAGCAGGCCACAATGGAAGCTCGCAGAGCTGCAGGGTGGTATATCGGGCAAGCAGGACGAGGGTCTTATTTTCTCGCTCACCCGTTGGTGTGGCAGTGGTGCACCACAGGGTGGATGTCCGCCACCAGGCTGGAAATGGGGTCCTCCGCCTACGCACAAAACCTTCCAACTCTATGACTGCTCGGCAGAACGACCTGCCATGCTCGTAGACACACCATGTGCAAGCAGGTGCTTCGATGCCTTTGTGAGGCCTCTGCGTATGGCCTCTCTGCGTGTCAGGCATGTGTATGGCCAGTGTTGTGCATGACACAGTTTACAGGTTTTCATGCTGCGCTCACGTCATGGTTCTCTGGAATTCCGCCCTGGTTGAAGAGGTCCACTGTCGCGGCGACGGCGCCGCCTGCAGCAAATCAGCGCCAGACGAGTGAGCGTCCTTGCATGAGGCGTCAGTTATTAAAACGTGTCAAACCACCCTCGATGTCAATGTGGTAGCAAGCCTGACTTGCACATGTGGGCACGATGTCGCCCATGCAGCAAGCAAGCAGAGTGGCGCAGCAATGCCTGAGGGGTGATCGCCGGGTGCGCACATCTGGTGTGGCCGAGCACCACGACCACCCTAGTGCCGAGGTGCTGCACGGCATACAGGATGCTGCCCATTGCGTGCTGGCCCACGAGGTTGCCCGCCACCCTGCAGCAGCAGCGTGACGAGCGGCGGTCAGGGTCTCGTCAGCGCCATGTAGGTGATGACGTTTTGAGAGCTGGCGAGCGGCAGTCGTGAGACTTGCACACCTGACCACGAACAGGTCGCCGAGCCCCTGGTCGAAGAGGAGCTCCGGAGGGCACCGGCTGTCTGAGCAGGCGAGCACGATCGCCTTTGGGTGCTGCCCGTCTGCCAGCTGCGGGCAGCGTCAAATGAGCTTAGGAGGCGGCAGCTGCAGCACCAGCCCCAACAGACAGGCTCAGGAGACAGGTGCACATGGATCTTTACTAGCGAATTCATGCAGGCCGCACCTTCTGTACGAGCGCATTATCGGCTCTGCAGGTCTGCAGCGTGCCCTGCGCGCCAGGACACAAATGTGGCGGTTCAGCTCTCAGCAGCTGCGAAGGCCCTTCCGCCTATGATCATGTAGTGATCAAAGTTGCTCGCAGTTGCCCTGCAAACGCTGCGCTGCGGGCCCCTTACACACGGCTGAGGTCGTGCACCACAGAACGCCATCTTGTGGTACTCGGATCGGACGTGCCAGCACTGCCAGGCATGCGAGATCGGTAGGAATCAGCCACAAAATCAGCTGATCTAGCCGGATCGCGCCCCGCCTAACCTTTGACCAGGGTAAGCACGACCTTTCGGGCAGTCAGCCCTGCGGCACATTTGGGCCACCAAAAGTGCAGATGGTCACCTCCACGAAGCGCTTGTTGCCGTCGAGCAGCTCCTGCAGCGTTGCGGCATTGGCCGCAGGTGCCGGTGTTGGCTCCGCGACGGTCATGCCTGCGTCGGACAGGTTGTGAGGCGCAGTGACAGCCGACGCGCTGAGGGTGCTCATTGCAGGGGCAGAGCGCGGCTTGAAGCCAACGTCCTCAAGCGCAATCACACGCTGCGCACATGTGGCTCTGGCACAGTGTCCATTGTGCGGACCTCGAGAGCGCCTGAATTGAGCCTAATTCTGCCCTAATTTCCTACTTTTCTGACCTTTTGGCTTCTGCTCGACATCGAGCTCGAACGGAGTTCACCATACGTCATCGAAACTGTTGCTCAGGTAATCGATGTTGTCAGTGCGCTAAAGCCTGCAGCTCCGGATTCTAACATTCATTGCGATTGTTGATGTCACGCATCTTGGACCTGCGACGGACGCTGACACGCCTGGTCAGCAGCCTCGCAACATTTCGAAATTGCAGCGTTATCTTAGTTTGATCATTTCATTCTCATTCAGTCATGGCGCAGTGCCCTGTGCCGACAGCCGAGCCACCGGTGTCATCGCCATCGGCTCACCCGACAACACTGCAGCGCGAGCTCTTCAAACGGTTCGAGGTGCTTGGCTACAACTGCTTCGGAGCGGATTTGAACTTTAGTGTCGTTGTATCTGATTTTCTGACATTGGCAGGCTTGCGTAACAAAGGTTGTGGCGAGTGCAACTCGCATCACTACTGTGCAGATCCAGAAGACCTTGGGGAAGGGGAGCTACGGCACAGCATACAGGGCGAAACGTTTTTCAGATGGCAAGCTGTATGCGATCAAGGTGCGGTGCAGGAAGCTTGCCATATGCGTTGCCACAGCCGCAAACAACACCCGAGGGGCCCAGAACGCGTCACACAGCACTTGGCGAAGCCAACATCCACACATTTAACATCTTGAAACGCTCATCATGCAGGAGGCAGACATTCATAAGATGTCGCACGCCGAGCGGGAGGACGCCGTCAATGAGATCAGGCTGCTGGCGTCGATCCGCCACGAAAACATCTGCCGCTACCACGAAGCCTTCCTGGATGGCAACTACCTGTGCATCGTCATGGAGTTCGCGCCCAACGGAGACTTGTCCCGCTTCGTCAGGAAGGGGCAGGAGTTCAACAAGGTTCGTGCGGCGGCGGCGTACTGTCGGACTCTGCCGGACACTGTGTTCATGCGCCCCCGCCCTTGCATGTCACTGATCACTGTGGTTGACCGATGCGAGTTCCTCCTCGCTTGTGCAGACATTCCCGGAAGACCTGATATGGAAGTATCTGACAGGTGCGAAGGCTGCTATTGCGTGTTGTCTCGCCAGCACGTTCGCCGCTCCGCCTATTGGCATGTATGCGGAGAACCGGACCTTGTCATAGTTTTTCATTACCTCTTGCTGCACAGAGATCTGCCTGGGGCTCTACGTTCTGCACACGAACAAGATCCTGCACCGGGACATCAAAGCTGCAAACATCTTTGTTGGCGAGAAGGACTGCATCAAGGTGCGGCATTGCCAATTTACGGCCATGTGCTGCGTTTCGTCCATCCCTGACCCGCAGTGCCTGTGGCATTGTTTTCACTGCACCGATCAACGAAAATGTTCGGCAGAGCCTCCTGCATTCTGCAGCTGGGTGATCTGGGCATCGCAAAGCTGGCGAAGACGGAGGGTATGGCGGCCAAGACCCAGATTGGTACGGCAGTGGGAAACATCGTTGATTTCCCAAAAGCTTTGTTGAGATATCTGACCAGGTGCCATCATCAGATTCCGTTCGCCACAAAACCCTGTGTGACTGATCAGAGGCGCACACTGCAGGCACGCCGCACTACATGCCGCCGGAGATCTGGTACAACCGGCCATACGGTGCCCCCGCCGACGTTTGGGCGATCGGCTGTCTGCTGTACGAGCTCATGACCTACAGGTGCGGGATCGACTTTCGACCCCCTCTGGCCATGAAATGAGCCGCAAGTGGGTTTGAAGCTCGTCAAGTGGTGCAGTGAGTGTCACCTGCTGTATCAGCATGATACACCGTGCATTCATGTGCTCAGGGTGCCGTTCGAGGGCGAGAGCATGGGTGCGCTCCGGGACGCGGTTGTCGCCTGCAGCTACAAGCCGGTGAGCGGCGCGATTGCCTTGCCCGGCTTCAGCTGCTTGACACCTGATGTGTACTGCTTCACAGCCTGCCCCAGGCTCAGCCGCTGACATATTATATTTCCTGACGCAACTTACTGAAACCAACCTCTCCGCCAGGTGACGCCTGGCAAATACAGCGTGGAGCTGGTCAACCTGATGCAGTCGATGCTGCAACTGAATCCTGCCAAGCGCGCGACGCTCATCACCGTCTTCCAGCACCCGAAGGTCAGCATGCTCCTGATGCGCGTCAGAGCTTGCGAGGGCGCAACAACGTGACGATGCTGTATTCGCCATTTCGTGCACGCTCTTTGTGCACAAAATTGAGAATGATCAGTCTGGGGTCAGTGAGACGCCATGCCGCCTCTGCAGGTCCAGGCCAAGCTCGCCAAGCTGCCGCAGAGCCAGCTGGCCTTCATGCCGCCGGACGTGTTGAAGACGATCCAGGTGCCGCAACATGCATCAACACGGTCGTAATGGGCTCTACCCCGTGCTCGAATTGATTGCAAGTGCATTTGTATGACGGTAGACTATAACCCAAAACACCATCCTTGTCGTCGCCTTGCAGGTGCCGCTTGATCTGCGGTATCTGGCCTCCATTCTGCCGGCGGCGGATTACCGCGAAGCCATGGAGACAGCATGACGACCGCGCGGTCGATTGGATGTGGTGCCTGTCACGATCTGAGACGCTTGCAACCTGCTGCAGTGCTTACATACCAAGGACAGACGCTGTCTAGCTGTGAATCACTCGTTTCTAGCACACCCCGCCCTGCTGATCATGCACGCGCGGCACGGCTCCCTATCAAGTCTCGAGGGACGCACAAGAGCAGAAAAAATGGAAACGAAAACCGGAAGCAAGGTCCGAACTGGCGCCTGGAGCGCACATGAACCCCCCAAAATCTGTCTCGCTGTACCAGCATCCTCTGGCGGTAGCCGTGCGGCGCTGCTGCAGTAGCCACCAGTTCACTCCACTGCGAAACTCCTTGCAGCAGATTTTCGTATGTACGCGCCTACTCCTGTGGCTGCACTCCACGCCGGGCCGCCATGAAGCCTGGCGGCGACTCGGACAGCACCTGCAAACAGGGGTGCCGCCGCCGCAGCTTCTGCTGCCAGGGCAGCCTGATGGGACAGGACTAGTCCCAATCCAGGACCTGCTTGGCTGCGCAAAGACGCCGGCGGAGTCACTCTTGCTTGCGGCGCCAGGGCGACAGCCGCTGCGGCAGCAGCCGCTGCGCGACGCTGCTGGCGCCGTTGATCCAGAAGCTGAACCAGGCGCTGAGGGAGTACCAGGCGAAGCGCGCCGACGCGTCCGCCGTGCCCGCCGCCTGCTGCGCCGCGTCCGCCGACATCCACGGCCACTGCGGGGGGCAGCGCCTGCACGGCTCAGCGTCAAGGATACGGCGGACGGCACATGCAGCAGGTCGTCGCTGTGCTGGTTCACAAAGTGCAGGTTTGTTTCTGTGGAGGCCTAGGAGCACAGGTTGCGTGCGCCTTGAAGGCAATGCGCCGGAAAGAGACTTGCACTTTGCTCCGATTCAATGCTGATGCAGGCGCACCTCGGTGGGGTGGACGACGCGGCAGACCCAGCTGATGAGGCGGCGCGACCACTGGCCCCGCGGGAACAGCCGGTCCTGCACACGCGTCACCACGAACTCGGGTCGCTATAAGCGTGCAGTCCACCCTGAAGCAGATAGACTCAAGACAGTGCTGCCAGAGATGCGCAGTGCGCCGTGCGCCTGTACGCACCGCGGTGCACGCGCGATGCAATGCTGTGTAGCAGTCGCACGTGGCTGCAGGTGCCAGAGTCCCAGAAAGCGCAGTAGAGCATGGGTCACGCCGCCGGCGTGGGTAGCACCTAGCAACACCGCCGTCCGGCTCAAAACAACAAGAGCGCACCAAGGCCTCGTGGGCGGCGGTGTTGACGGAGCGGGGCAGGTAGCGCGGCCCGCCCACCGCTGTCAGCTGGTACAGCTCGCTCTCCAGCATCAGCCGCGTCGCCGGCCGGATGGCCTGCGTGCATTTGTACAAACTCGCACAATTGCACAAGTGCACCAGTGACTACACAGGCAAGATGGCCCGCAGATGGATGACAGGAAATGTGCGAGCTGCGGACCAGCAGAGTGATGCTGCACAGATGGACCAGGCATGCTGAAACGGTGAACACATGCTACGTCTAGTCAAAATGCCAGGTCAGAAGTGCCCTAACAGGCATCCCAGGATCCATGGTGGGCTGCGCACCTTGAAGTGCGGAGACTCGTCCGTCGTCTGCAACGCGCCCAGGTAGCGCAGCAGCCCCCGCTCCCCGCTGCGCAGCCAGAAACGAGAGTGCGCTCGCCAGCAGCCAATGCAACACTCTGAAAACCGTCAGCAATCATTGGCGCAGCTGCAACTTGGCTGAAGTGAGCCGTTGATTGCACGCTGACTGCACGACAGCCGAGCATCTGACTGCACCCCATGTGGCACACGGTGGCATGGCTGAAGGAAAACTTGCATAGACTTGGTGAATGCCTGACTTTGCGCATCATAAAAAGACAATTGGAGCAAGTACCTGATGTGGCGCACGGTCTCGGTGACCTCGGAGATGACATAGTCGGCAGCCTCGCCATCGCGGTGGCCGCCCTCGCTCAGCGTGTGCGCCAGCGATGGGAAGCTCTCCAGCGCGGTTCGCAGCCCCTGCGCACCAGGTTTTTGATGGTATAAGGCTGCGATGCCATCAATGTTGGCCTACCTTCCTGTAGCTGCCGTGCTCGTTGTGGATGTCGCTGTCAGATTGGGCATTGCGCACAATGCTTTGCATGTGTGAGTGCGGATCCTCGGTCCTACAAAACTTCGCATGCTCGCCATACACTGGTACATTTATGGACGCCTCAGCCAGCCGATTCCACAAGCAGACAACCCTTCCTTTCAGTAGCTGCTGTGGCCCCGCGCGTCGAGTTGGGGAAATACACAGGCGGCGTTCATCGACGGCGCCTCCAAAGCTCTCATGTCGCTGAACATCTACAAATCCCTCATCTCGGGGTTGCTGGCGTAGTCGGACAGATAGGCGGCAACGACAGAAAGCAGGCCGTAATGCCCTTCAGCCACAACATGTCCATAAACCCGCATCTGGGGGTTGCTGGTGGTGACCCTCACCGCAGGGTTGCTGGCGTAGTAGGGTAGGTAGGCGGCGACGACGGACAGCAGGCCCGAGCGCGCGGGTGGTGGCATGCCGTCCAGCCGCCGCCGGTCGGCGGAAAACACCACGCTGCCCGCCGTGAAGGCGTGCATCGGCTTCATATGCATGGTGCCGGCCTCCACGTCGCCCCACATCATCTGCCGCATGCCTGCGGGATTTGTTACGGGCATGGCCAACCCTCGGCGCCATCGTTCAGTCAGCTTTTGCAGTAAGACCTTGCCAAGCTGTGCTGTATGTGCATTCCGACTGGTTGAGCCAACAGGTTGTTTCAGTTCGGCATTAAGCTGCAACTCCGGCGTGCGACCACATGCAGTGCAATGCAGCCAAGAGCCGCATCACGCCCACCTGACACCATGACCTTGAGGTGTTTGAGGCGCTGCTCCGCGCCGCCGGCGTCCTTGTTGAGCAGCAGCCACTGGTACAGCAGCATCGCGTACATGGGCGCCACATGTGGCTGCCCCCACAGCCGCCGACACACGTACAGCAGCGCCTCCGCCGCGTCATGCTTCTGCAGGTGATTGTTGAGAACCCACGTTCTGTGTTGCGTGAAGAGGGAGCCTTTTCTTGACGCAAAGATGCACCTCCGCTTTGAGCTGTCATGTGCATGCAGGCAAGCATCTCATCAATGTGGGCAGGCGGCTCAGCAGGTGTGCAGCACCTTCTGGAAGTGTGGTGCGAGGACCTCAAAGTAGAGCCGCACGTCCGGGGCATCCAGCTCCTCTGCAGCAGCAAGCCGAATCTGTTCCAGCAGTCCGACAAAATGTCCCTGCCGCATGCAGGACATCGACGTTCATGCACATTGCAGAGTTGCAGGCGAACCTTTCGCATGCGCATCAAGCTCGCATGTGATGTCGCTGAACACTTCGCTGCATATGATCTCCCTGTCCTCCTTTTCCTCTGCCTCAACCGCCTGCGGCCATGAGATTCACATGTTAACGAATGCGAATTACATGAAGGCGCTGCCGGCACCGTTATTCCCTGCGCAAGCAGTCCCATCCGACCAGGCACCAGCTCACCAGGCGCAGCTTTCTGAGCACTTCTCTGGCTAGCTTGTCTAACACCGTGGACCGCAGGGAGCTCATGTGGTTTGCAGAATTCCTGATTGCATTGCTTTCCAGTCCACAGCAGGCTGATGTTGCAGGTCACACAAACCGGCGAATGGCCCACGCGATTACGACACTAGAATATACCACAAGCACCAGCGTCAGCGCGGTGAAGCTCACAGCGAGCCTGCCGAGGTCTGTGTCGACCATCCGCTTCAAATTCGAAAGCGGTGCAACAGCAGCATTTTCGCTATGGACTGCGAACGACAACAGGCAGTTTACACACCCGATGCTGAAAATCGATGAATGCCTCTCAGCTGTTCCCGCTTCTGGTTGTGTCCTTGAGACCTGATCCTGCTGACGCAGCCCTCAGAACAAAAATCTGTTAATTAGCCAGAGAACGGTGTAAGACTTGGAATTGACCAAGCCTTAGAACCACCGTCCGAGCCGCGGGCCTCATTCAGGCGCATAAGCACTCTTTCCCCGTCCCCACCGGCATACTTTTTTAGTCAGATGGCGACTCCGGCGGCCCATGCAAATTTTCAGCCGTTTTTTTGTAGCTTCTCGCATGATGCACTGCAGCTCAGAAAAGGATGGGGTGATAAGTACAAAGCAGCAATTTCAACACATGCAGACAATTCAGCACATGCAGACGGAAAGGCGACTGGACTTTGATGGCAAGGCAAATAGAAATGGTAATTACCGCATGTCTGCAAGACCCACCGAAAACCGTCTGCCGTTCCAGGTCCGATCGTATGGCGCTGCTCGATAGGTCGTGGTATACTGAGTGCCGCCGTGACCCATGCAGCACCCTCAAAGCTGGCGTACAATAATGTACGAGTGCAATATGACGGCGACCAGTCACTAAAGTTCTGACACTTGCTGCCGACTCCCAATGCGTATGCACCTCCCTCTTCCTGTAGGTCATAAATTGCTACTGATCACTCAAGCTGCCGCAAGCCGCTGTTCACAAACCGATCGCCAAGGCTGCCGTCATATAAACACTTCTGTGAATGATCTTCGCAGCTGCTGCACAAAGCTGTTCCGCTCCCCAATCAAACGACTGTATGGTCCATAGTGCGCTCCTCAAACTTCGCGAATGCAAGACCCTCTTGCTGACAACCAGAACCGCGCGCGTCCCCGCGGGAGCCCTCATCGCCTTGCTGCGGCCCTGCCTGTATGTGTGTCTCCAAACGTCAAACTGCAGTATGATGTCGGGGTCTCGCCCAAACGGCAACCTTGCCTTGGGCCGGCAAGCCCCGCCAGCGGCGTGGTACATCGTATGCTCTCATGAAAGTCTTGTGAAATTGACGACCTTCGTGCGCTTCAGCCCGCACCAAGTCCCAAAGTGCTGACGCCCTCACCGCAGCTTCAGGGTGCCACGCGTGGCCGCTTGGAGTTGCGCTCCGGGTTCAGCGGGTCCGTCGCACTCAGCGTCAGCGCCTGCAGTGGAATCGGAGGTGGGTTTGGGGGCACAATCACATGCCTGGATTACGTTACATGGTGACATGGTATGAGGCAGCATATCTGCCCAGGGCCAGGCCGCCAAATGCCAGCGCTGGTGCGAAGTTCCAGCAGCAGGTTGGCATCGCCCAGCAGCAAGATGTCCGGACACACACCTGGCCGCAGATGTCGCTGCTGGTGAGGCCGGCCAGCGCGGCGGCGGCGGCCTCCGCGGACGCAAACTGCACGACGCCGTGGCGCGCGTCCGATTGCAGGCGCACGAAGTCGACGGCCCCGTAGGCAGAGAACACGTGCTCCAGGGCGTAGTCTGGCATCGGGCGCCCCAGGGTGGTGTACAGCCGCCGCTCCTCCGCGCCTGTTTGAGGGATACGAGGCAAACGATTCAGGAACCACACGCGGAAAGTTTGGGTGCTTCTGGGGTAGGAAAGTTTGGGTGCTTCTGGGGTGTCGAAACGCATGCAACGCTGGCCCACGGAATCTTTGGTTGGTGTCGATTCAGTTGATGATCGCCAAGTCAGGCCAGCACAATGCCTGCAGATTCAGGTTTCGAGAAGCTACGTGACACCTTCCAACACCACACCTGGCGCGTCGGCGGATTCCCAGTTCATGTCGGAGGTGGTGGGCGCGGCCGCCGCGGCCTGCTTGCGCCCCGTTTTGCCGCCGCCCTCGGCGCCCAGCGCCGCCGGCGGCTGCTGCTGCTGCTGTTGAGACGCGGCGCTCTCTGACAGGCCAGACTGCTGCATCGGTTGGCTCTGCGCCTGCGGCTGCGATGGCGCCCGCCCGCCCGGCTGCTCGAGCTCCTGCGGCTGCGGCGCCAGCTGCTGCATGAGCGACTGCTGCGCCTGCGCCGCGGCCTGCGCCTGCGCCACCTGCTGCATGTGCCCCTGCATCGCGTCCGCCTGCGCCTGCGCCTGCTGCTGTGCCTGCTGCGCTTGCTGCTGCTGCGCTTGCTGCTGCTGCGCCTGCTGCTGCTGTTGCTGCTGCAGGAGGTCGTTGCTCGCCTGCCGCTGGTGGTGGCCATCCGGGCGGCCGATGGCGGGCTGCCCGAAGTCCGAGCCGCGCGAGGGGCCGGGCGCCATGGACTGCCCCGACCCAAAGCCGACGTCCTCGCCGTACATCGCTGGCCCCGCTTCCTCCGCTGCAACAAGGTTCAACTTCAACATAAAGTCTCAGAAACAAGTGTTTCATCAGCGGCGGCTGCTGTCAATGCTCATGTATGTCACAACGTTCAGCACATATCAAGTCTTGCATCTTTTTCTCTTGCACCAGAGCAGGGCCGACTCACCGATGGAGGTGGGAAGCGGGAAGCGCAGCGGCGAGGGCAGCACCGGATCGTTCGGCGTCGGCAGCGGCCGGTGCCGCGAAGACGTCTCGTCCTCCGCTGCTGCGCAGTGAATTCGAGGATGGTCATGACATGTCAAGGGTGGACAGACTGATGATGAGGCAGAGCTCCTGGGCACGAAATGGACTCTGCAACCGGCACAAGGTTCTGTTGGGATCACTGGCAAGCGCGTCTGAATGCAGGCAAACAGTGTGTCTTGCAAAAGTGAATCGTCTGCGCACCGATGGGAGAAGCCAGGCCGTGAGCGGCGGACTCGAGGCTGTCGGAGGGCGCGGGGCGGCTGGTGCTGCCGGGCGGTGGCGTGCGGTGCGAGCCGGGCGCCCTGCTGCCCAGCGGCTCCGCATACATCACCTGCGATAGACACTCGAGCATCAGCACGTGGAGGAAGGAATCATGCAAACAGCAAAAAACACATATTGCAAGGCGCGAGAGCGAACAGAGCATTGGTTGCCCAGGGCGTGTACAATGACTGCTGAGAACGAGGTGCATGCACCTCAAGGGGCCTGTGGTAGCAGGGAAGAATGCAGACCTTGAGGCGGGCGCCGGAGGTGGGCGGCCACTCGGCGCCGTTGAGCGTGTCCAGCGCCATAGCGGCCGCCTCCCGGCTGCTGTAGTTGACGTAGCAGAAGCCCTTGCTCTGGCCTGCGCACAGGAACGGAAGCGCACTCGATCCAGCATTGCTGCATTGGTGACAACATGCTCGATCAGGATATTGTCCACAAGAGCCTCACGCTCTGCATTGCATGCAAGCTATGGTGTACCTTCGTACCCTGCGCAACTGTCGAGCCTGTTGTAACACAACCTCCTATGTTTGCACAAGAGCGATCCGCACTCAATTGACAAAATGTCAGATGGCAAAAGTACTCACCGGTGGCGCGGTCGCGCTTGAGGTTCAGGTACTCGAGGCCGGGCCAGGTGCGGAACAGGCGCGCCAGCATCTCCTCCGACGCGCCCTTGGGGCACACCACGAACAGGCGCTGCCGGTTGAGCGGCTCGCTGCTGCGCAGGCCGCTGGTGGTACACACGCTCATGCTGCCGGCGCTGCTCAGCTCCGCATTGTGGCCGCCCTCTGCGCGACAGCAAGTATCAAGTGAGCTGCCGGTTCATCAGAAGCATGATGCTGGGCACCCTGTGCTGAGAGGCTTCAGGCATACAGTCGACCCATGTGCCCGTGCAGTGATCTTCCGCAAAGGTTACTGACAGCCACCAGCAAGACGTAATCAAGTGTATTGGCGATCAAGAACTTAGCCTGAACCGCAACAGCCAGCATTGCAAACCGCAGCAGCTAGCATTGCACATGCATGACCAGCACAACACAGAGCAGCCCAGGCGTCTCACCGTGTCGGTCCCGTGGCGGCAGGCCGTGCAGGGGCTGCAGGCCGCCGATCAGGGAGCCCAGCGTCAGCGCCTCCAGCCCGCCGCGGTGCCCGCCCATGCCGACGCCCGCCAGGTTGCCCACCCCCAGGCCCAGCCCTGTGGCGCCGCCCAGGCCCACCTTCGTCCATATCATGGCCTCAGGCAATTGTGTGATGGCCAGTCCTGGAGCCAGTTCTCTGTGCTGACATCTCAGACTGTGCTTTGAATCGTATGTCCCTGCATCAGGACTCGACTGAGGATGACCAGAATCCGAGGCAAATTGAATGTCAGCGACGACACATCAAGATATGCAACGATGCAACATGAGATAGTGTACCTTCGGCCTGCTGGTTTAACCACTGGATTCGCAGTAGTGACGTCCGCTTTGCAAGAACGCTGCCTCCCAAGAATGCAAGAAGCAAATCCCACTCTGCATAATTGACCACGCACAAGAAACCAATGTGCTCGAGAGCGACTGAATGGATGCTCAGATCATGATGATGAAACCCGACAAGACCCGATCACGCAGCAGCGATCACGTTATTCTGCACTGCGCACCTGGTTCACCAGGCTGCCGAGGGAACCGTCGCTGGCGCCGCCAGAGTGCGCGCGCCCCAGCCCCTGATGTTGCTGCTGCCCGTGCTGCTGCGGCAGCCCCCCGTGCGGGAGGCCGTGCTGCTGCTGCTGGTGCGTGCTGTGCTGCGCCTGCAGGCTGGGATGGTGCTGCTGCTGCTGCTGCTGCTGCTGCCGCAGGGCCTCCTGCTGCTGCTGCTGCACCAGCCCCTGCTGCGCAAGCGCCTGCAGCTGCTGCGTCGTAAGGCCGCCCTGTTGCAGTTCAATGATTGCACGAGTTCATGACCCTTGACCGACTTCTGTTGGTGGACTTGCACCGCAGCAGCGTGCACGTCTTTCCATCACTCGGCTATCCATATAACCAACGCGGTATTGCATGCAGCAGTGTAGGACATGTGTAGCAGTGGAGGATTCATGGTAGGTTGTCCCCATGACAATCCCGAGCAGCAGCAGGGCAGGCCCACCTGGGCGGACAGCTGCTGCAGCTGCGCGGCGGAGAGGCCCTGGCTCGCCGCCGCAAGCGCAGCACCGTGCGCCAGGTTTGCGTGCGCCAGGCTGGCGATGCCCTGCAGTGCCGCGAGCGAGCCCAGCTGCGCGATGCCGGACAGGCTGCCCAGCGTGTGCTGCATGCCGTGATCGCCCATGCCCCCCAGCCTGTAGTACGTCATTGGGACCTTGCCATCTCACACTTGGTCATCGGGTTCGATGCACTTATTTATCTGTATCATGCACAGAGCCAGGAAGGCAGATGCAGCAGCAGTGGAAAAATGCACCCGGTGAAGCCTGCAGACTGGGCGGGCGTGAGGGACCGGCCCTCGATGATGCCTGACGTGAACGAGCGCGAGTGCGCAGGCGACAGCCCTGCGCAGCATGCAGGAGGAATGCATCAGGAACAGAGCGGCAGTGCACTCGAGGCTGCGGCTCAAATGGGTGTCAACGCTTGATGCACAGTACACGTCTAAAGTGATGCGCATGATCACTGCCACTGACTGCTCATACAGGACACAGTGTATGACGGAGGAAGGGCTTGCCATGGGCGGGCATGGCGAAGTGGCCGCGCTGGTCGAGGAAGGGCGTGGCGTGCTCGCCGCCGCGAGATCCGCTGGTGGATGGGCTGGCCACCCCGCGGTCACCCTGCAGTGCAGACCGATGCATGCTTTCATGCCGATGATAGTCCAATGCAGACTCTACCAGCACTCAAGAACGGCATGTGGCACGATCTCGTGTAAACTTACAAAGAGATGGCTGACGCACTGGAGGAGGTCGTCAGGCACCGGCCCTACTTTGTAGCAGACAACACTAACGCGAAACGGGAATTGACAACATACATGCGAAAAAGGAACGGAAGTCACGCCGTTACCCCCTTTCGCATCTATGTGAATTCCTGCTTCGACGGTCGTGCTTCCATCGCGTGAGGAAGGGATTTCAATTGGAACAGGAATTGACGTAGATGCGAAAAAGGAAAACGAGCCATGCGACAATCCCTTTTCGCATCTATGTGATCTTTTTCTTCGTCGCCAAAGCTGCGATCAGCGGAACACGACCTGAAACGGGACTTGACATAGATGCGAAAAGGAACGGAAGTCACGCCGTTACCCCCTTTCGCATCTATGTGAATTCCTCCTTCGACGGTCGTGCTTCCATCGCGTGAGGAAGGGATATCTATTGGAACAGGAATTGACATAGATGTGAAAAAGGAAAACGAGTCACGCAACAATCCCTTTTCGCATCTATGTGAATTCCTCCTTCGCCAGGATCGCGTCCAGCGGAACACGACCTGAAACGGTACTTGACATAGATGCGAATAAAAAACCTCGCCGGCACCCGTCTTCGCATCTGTGCTAGTGTCCAGCAACCTGTTTCGCATAACCGGCATCTGTGCGGCCCGACCTTACTCGGCCCGCACTGCGTATCCACATGTGCTGCCTTTGGGGCACCTACAAATAGCGAGCAGAAGCACCTAACATACCTGCCATGTGGGCCCGTTGTCGAGGCTGCCGCCGCCGCTGTCGGCGCGCCCGCGCTTGCCCTTGGGCTCCGCCAGCATGCACTTGACCTTGTACCCCGCCAGCTGCACAACAACGAGGTTGAGTCATGCATATGTGCCCATACATCTTCTTGTTCAGAAGAAACAGGCACTCGGCGTGTGCATCTGTGCTGTGCGTATTGCTCATGGCTGCAGTATGGCGACAAAAAAACAGATCCGAAGAGAACATCGTTCCAAGACCCAGTAAAGCAAGCGCACCATGCCGTTCTCGGTGACTGCCTCCAGTGCGCGCAGCGCCGAGGAGGAGCGCGCAAACTTGCAGAACACCACGCCCTTGGCCGCGATCAGGTCCGTCTTGCAGTATTGCAGGTCCGGCCACCGCCCCATCTCCTCCTGCGCATGCACACCGCACGATGACCGCTCATGCAACAGCTGACGCTGCAAAGTGTCAGGTGCAGGAGGTGGCGTCCAATCATGTTGATAGAACATACGAGTATGCCATGCCGAATTTGGAAATCACGCCAAACGCACAGCAACAGGACTCTGCAACCTCGCATTACCTGGATGAGGCTGGCGTCGGCGTTCTTGGGGACGACGATGAACAGGCGCGAGCGCTGGGGGATGTTGTCAGGGTCGGTGGCGGCCTCCAGGTCGCCGCCAGACCGGTGGCCGGACGTGCGCCTGCAGCGAGGTTGAAGGCATAATTGGCAATACTGCATGGATTTCGCGAGGACACGGCAGAGGTCAGGATGCGGCACGAGCAGCCACCTCATGGCTGACCACTTCATCGCTCACCTGCTGTGCGGCGCCTCCGCCAGCATGACTTTCAGCTTGGTGCGGCCGTCGCTCAGCACCGTCTCATGCAGGTGCTCCTGCGCCGCCGCTGCCGAGCTGGCCCTATCGTACTTTGCATACGCCACTGCATGGGCAACACACAAGCTATGAAGCGCCCGCATCACGACTGCAGGCACCCGGACCAGCTTGTGTCAGCGCTGTACAACATACGTCGCCCTACATAGCCCCTTCACCGCTCACCTCCCTTGTCGCGAAGCACCTTGACGCTCTGCAGCCGCCCGTACGGTTGAAACGCATCCACCAGCAGCTCTTCCTGGGATAAAATCCGCATGCCAAAGCTGGTTGACTTCCGGAATTGAATCTGACGTCTGCAGCACGACGCGCATGATGCGCAGAGCTTTTATGATGCAATGCAATGTATCGGGGCATCGCCAGACCATCGACAAATTCGCCGAGCGCAGCTACTCGGGGCGTCACGGCACCATGCGTCGACGACCCATGCTCACGCTACCTGAAACTAGCGCTGGCGATGGGAAAACGCAGCCCGAACATGCATCATTGAGAAGGAAAGCCACGCACATCGGCAGCCTTGCCGCAGACGATGAACAAACGAGACCCAGGTGGCGTCGAAAGGTCTTCATATGCCGGGCCGTGCAGCCCGTAGGCGCCGTTCATCGTGGCTGGTGCTCAGTTTTGCTTTGAAGAAGCATGACAGGCGGCTGCTCCAATTTCCAGCGGCATTCAGGCAGCTTCCCTTGGCTGTCACGCCCAGATGGAAGCACCACCACGAGGAGGCTGAGATTTGCACGGCAGCGGATGGCAGCCTTACGCGTAGCCTTGGTTGGGCATCGAGCCGCCGCGCGCAAGGCTAATCGCGCGGCGCAAACGACTTCTCTGTGCAAATTTTGCTGGTCACTTTCAATCATGCAGCACACCGTCATTAGGTGACAGCCAATCTGCTAAGCCTACGTTTAATCACTTATGCTCTGTTAGCTCCGGTAGTAGCTCTTCACTGAATCGCCACGTCGAACACAGGTGGCAAGATCTGCCGAGGAAAACAAGCGATTGCCAAGGCTTTTGACAGAAGTTTGGCCGCTGCGAGCCTGGGGGGCAGCCTTGGAGGGGCCTGTCAACAGTATCTAAGGCCTGCCAACGCTTCTGACGCCTTGCCGAGGCGGTGTATCAGACAAAACGCCGCACGCATAGGAACCGCAGCGTTCAACAGCTGCTGCGCACATCAGGTGGGCATTGGGATTGGCACAGCATCCGCAAAGTTCCGTTAGCTTGTTTGATACTCTTCATCGGTTCTGCTTTCCGTGCACAGCCGCATGTCTCCGGTCTGCCGTCCAAAGGCCTCGCGCAAACGCGGAGAGTTGCGTCGCATCAGGTGCACCTTTGCGCGTCTGACTGCATACCGTGACTTTTTGAATTGTTGTTAAAGACTTTGCGATCGGCCTCAACCAATAAAGCAGCTGCGCCTGCGAGCCGCGGCCGCATTGCCGGGGTGCTGAAGACAGAGAGTCGGGTCACTATCGCCGCTGCAACCCCTTCCAAGCCTTGCAATGCATTCCTGTGAGAAAAAGAGATCTCAAGCGTCAGTCTTCGAGCCGTTCGCGTGACTATGGACTGGTGAGTGTCGAGCCTGATGCAGCCCCCACCTGTAGTCCCCATCGAGGTATTGCATATGCGCTGATGCCGCAGCGTGATGTTGCAGGTGTACGGGAGAAACATCCGTGGCCTGCCTGGGGATCACAGACAGCTGCACACGCGCGCCGCCGCGGCGAACCCCTTTGACTTCAGCGCGGCAGCGGCCCAGCCAGCAGCCAGCACCTCCTAGCCTAGCTTGCTGCCATGGCGGGCTACGGCTTGGACGACAGCGACTTCGATGAGTTTCTGGAGAGCAGCAGCCAGGATGAAACGGAGCTACCACTGTTGGCGCAGCCCACAGCTCCTGCCGTGCCGACGGGACCCACATTCCAGGTCCTGCTCACGAGCACGGCGCAGCGGGGACCGGCTGCGGGCGCCTCCGGTGACGCCTGTGTCACCGTGCCGCCTTCCAGGTGAGCGCGAATCACCCTTGATCCAAGCTTTTGTATCAACAAATGGTAATAGCGCGTGCACGCACATGCGAGCGGCGCCGCAGGCCTCGCGCCGTGCCCCAGCGCTGCGGTCCTGGCCGAAGACTGAACCAAGGGAATCTGGCATGCTATGAGGGGATCTGTATCGTGGCTCGGCGGATGCACTGACCGCGGATAACACAATCACGCTGCCCACGCCGAAGGTGGGATGTGGACATCGGCTGGAACGAGGCGGCGCAGCCCAACAAGCGCTTCGGCAGCTTCGTGCAAAATGCAGAGATGTTCGATGCTGCGTTTTTCAACGTGGCCGGTCCGGAGGCCGCTGCAATGGACGCGCAGCAGCGTCTGCTGCTGGAGGGCACGCACGAGGCCCTGCAGCACGCGCTGCCTCGCGATCTGACAGGTGAGCTTTCTGTGGTATCTTACTGGACATACTGATGTACCTACATGACCTCAAGTCTCCCAACCGCTTGCTACTTCGGAGTCGGGAAGCATGATGCCAGGAAACAAGAGCAACAATGGACTGCGAAAAACCAGCGCCGAAACACAACCGATTTGAAGCACACGATCCTGCATGGTCACGCAGGCGACCAGGCAAAGCAGGTGAGCGTGGCGGTGGGCATCTCCTACACAGAGTACTACCTGAACTGCGCGCACATGGGCATGAGCGCCTACACCGCGACCTCCGGCACCCTCAGGTGCGGCCCGCTGACCGCCCAATGGCAGGCCCAGACTCCAGCATGGCAGATTTGCATCTGGGGACCTGGACAGATACAGGACCAGATCTAGATGTGTTTGACTGTCCAGCCCATGTCAGATGCCAGCAGTCCCCCCAGAAGTCAGCTAAAATCTGACGCTGCTGATCCCCTTGCCCCTGCCGCAGCGTGGTGTGCGGGCGCATCAGCTTCACGCTGGGGCTGAAGGGGCCGTCGCTGTCCATCGACACCGCCTGCTCCTCCTCCCTCGTCGGCGCCCACGTCTCCGCCACTAGCTTCCTGTCCACTGCCTGCCCCAGGTTCGCCTCTTTTCTTTGCATTTTTTTTGTGTTTCTGCCGGAGAAATTTGTACCATGCTTTTTATCTTCAGCGCCCACATCTTCGCCACCGGATCCTGTCCACTGCCCGATCTCGGTGCGGCGCTTGTGCTTGAGACTGATTCGCTTCAGCAGGCAATCAACATATGCCGCAATGCTCCTTGGGTGTCAAGTTGTCAGCCAGGACTACTGCAGTCAGAGCATCATCATTCTCTGCAATCAGATGGCACAGCAGCTGGCAGTAGTTGACGAGGTCGCGGTAGGCAGTGGTCGACGGCTTTTGAAGCGGGAAAGCATTTGGGGTGTTCTGAAAAGGGGAATGGGCGGCCGGGTCGGACTCTGGCAGGCTGCCAGACATTAGCACCTCTCAGGATTACCAGCGTCGCCAACTTCTGACAGTTTCTTACAATTGATCACTTCGAGTGTTGTCCATCTGAGAGCAGGGCGCTGGTGGCTGGCGTGAACCTCACAATGCGCGCGGAGACGACGGCGGTGCTCGCCAAAGCCGGCATGCTGACCGCCGACGGCCGCTGCAAGACTCTGGACGCCTCTGCAGACGGCTACGTCCGCGGCGAGGCCTGCGTGGTGAGCGTCTTCCTCCATCTCCTTTCTTACGTTATTGCTGGCATGTTGATCTTGTATGGATGAGAATCAGGTCTCCAAATCACATCCTGTCGCAAAGGTAGGCGCACCCACTAGCGAAAATGACAAAATCATGTGCATGCCGCAGGTTCACCTGCTGGAGGCGGTGGAGCACGATGTGCTGCAGGCGATGCTGTCGCAGCCCCTGGCCGCAGTGCAGAACGCCATTGTCATCCACGGCACGGCGGTCAATCAGGACGGGCGCTCCAGCAGCCTGACGGCGCCCAATGGCCCCTCCCAGCAGCAGGTGGGCCTCTCTCCTTGACTTTTGGCATCTTTGCTCGTGCTTCCGATTCCAATTCCTAAGGAGTAAATGCTCCAGCTGCGCGGCAGCAGAAAACAGAAGTGGAGATGCAGTACAGGATGCAGAAAATGGAGTGCCAGATGTGCACAGCTCAACGCTGACTGATATCTTTGCCGCCAGGTCATTCGCGCCGCGCTGGCCGCTGGCGAGGTGCAGCCGTCTTGCATCGCGGCACTGGAAATGCATGGCACCGGCACCTCGCTGGGCGACCCCATAGAGGTCGGCGCCGCGTTTGCAGTGTTGCAGCCGCCAGCAGGCGCTGGCGAATCCACAGGTGACAATTGATACGTGTCATCATATCACACCACCAGGAGCTGCTCTGGAAGTGTGGCTCTGTGTACGTGTGATTCTGTGCATGTGCAACCACGCTGGGGTTGCTCAGGAACCAAGCGGGAGCTTGCGCTCGGCGTCCAACTTGCTGTGGCAGTGCTAGTCAGGAATTCTGCGCTCCACTGCAGCGAACCATGCTGTTGAAGAATGTGACGAACCTGACTGGTGCAAACCATGATCTTCCACACGCTTTCCACTGTTTGCTCTACCTGCGCCTGAAAATGCCAATGTGCAGTTGCAGCGATGCTTCGACATAAGAGTCACAATGCTTTCAGCAACCCTCAAGCCATGCTCATCTGATCCAACTTCATGCAGCCACGCCGCTGGACCTCGCGGCGGCAAAGTCGTCGCTCGATTACACCGAGCCGCACACAATCTGAGGGGCTCTCAAGCCAACATCTCGCCATGCCTGCCTGGCCTGACCCAGTACTGTCTCATGCAGCTTCGCCGCTGGAGCTCGCGGCAGCAAAGTCGTCGCTTGCGCACACCGAGCCCGCTGCCGGCGCCGTCGGCCTGGCGGCCCTGGCGGCGCGGCTGCGGCGCACAGTCGCGTCCCCCTTCCTGCACCTGCGGGCACTCAACCCCTACGTGGAGAGCATCGCGTCCAGCAGCCGCGGCCGCCGCGGCTGGCTGGCGCGGCGGCAGCCGACGGCGATGCCGCTGTCTGACGATGCCAGGTGCGTCTTACAGCAGTCACCAGCATGCCCTTTTGTGTGAACATGGGGAGTTTGCCTCTGTGCAGTGCCCCAGTGTATTAGGAGCCATGCTACATCTGCAGAGATGCGTTGACGTCGCGGCTATTCTTTATGCTGCAGGGCCGGCGTCAGCTCCTTCGCCTACCAGGGCACCAACTCGCACCTGGTGGCGGGCGCGCCGACAGCGCCGGCGGCGCTCACTACGGAGCACATGATGGTCTGGCAGCGGGCGCGCTTCTGGTACCAGGTACACTGCGTTGTTCTCTCCATACTGCAGTGATTTGGTTTGCCACGAGCACGGGGTGACTCATCAACGCTGATGCTTTGGCACAGCGATTCTGCGGCAGCAGCCTGGCGTACACATAGTGCGGCATCCCAGAGGTCAGTTGGCCTCTGCAGCTGTCCACTGGGTGTAGTACAGCCTGCTGCCAGCATCAAAGACCAATTGACCGATCACATTAGTCCTAATGATTGTCACTCTTCCTTGACTGTTCTTTGACCAAATTCGCTCCTGTGCTGCAGGCGACTTGCCACCCGCTGCTCAGCAGCGTCCGACTGAGCGGCAACGGCGCGGTGGAGGTTCAGGCGCTGCTGCCGCGGCCTGCGCTGGCATACTTGCGCGAGCACCGCATTCAGGTGCGCAATGATACTGGATCAATTCCAGCCAAGTTTAGCCACTGGCTTGTTTCCCTTTCGTAGGAAGAGCTCAGGTCGCTACGACCTAATGCTGACCGTCAAGTTGCTGTGGTGGCCCCTCATTGCAGCAGTCTGCTGCCAATAGCCGTGTCTTCCAGATGTTGATGAAGAGCTCGTCGAAGTCATGCTGAATAGTGGTCTCTCATCCGACAGGGTCGCCTCATCGCGCCAGCCACCTGCATGCTGGAGATGGCTTCGGCCGCGGGCAAGCTCCTCGGCACCGCCGCCGATCTGCCGGGCGGTGCCGCGGCGGCGGTCTCCAATGCCGCAATGTCGTCGCCGCTGCTGCTGCCGAACATGGCAGCAGGAAGCAACTCCGCAGCTGCCGCTCTCGCCGTGGCCTGCGTGATCGACCTCCGCAGCGGCGCGGCCCGGCTGCACACCGCAGCAGCCACGTCCGTGCGCCAGACGGTGCACCTGACGGCACATTTCATGGCAGCGCCGGCTTCCGGCAGCCGGGCAGGCACAAAGACAAGCGTGCAGGCGGCCACGGCGGATGCAGCGGCACCAGCTGACAGCCTCGCAGCCCGCCTGGCGCTGCTGCTGCTGGCAGTCGGCGCCATAGGGGTCGCCAGCCGCCGACAGGCAGTGGCGGCCGGCATCGACGCCCGCTGCCACGCCAGCAGCGGCTACGATGTCCACCCCGCTGTGGGCGACGCGGCGATTCATGCAGGCGCCGCCGCCCGCGCCGCCGGCGACACCACATTCCTGGTGTCCACTGCCGTTGGCGCGTATGCCACGCCTAGTCCGCTGCCCGCCGGCGAGTCATTTGTCGGCGTGCAGCTGTCGTCAGTGGGTGATGACGGCTCCGTCGTCAGCAGCCACAGCATCCACTGCGGCGACGGCGGCGGCAAGGAAGCAGGAAGCAGCATGCCGGGCATCGCCGGCGTGCAAGCACGGCCGCTCAACGCCGCAACGGCAGCGGCGGCCCCGCCGCCGGCACCATCAGCGGTGCCAGCGAGAGCATCTGCTGCGATCGCCGTCCCAGAATTTGACACGTCCTTTGTGGACCCGCCGCCACCGCCGCGAATGCTGCAGGACACCATGCCGCCGCTGTCTTCGGAGTTTCTACAGCAGGTGCGGCTTCACATCTCCTGTCCAACATCTTCAACCCTGCCGCTTGTTTTTGAGCACTACGAGCACTTTCGCTGCAGCATCTAGCGGCGGGGCCATCATGCTGTGCTGCCTGGCTTCGAAAAGGCCACAGTATCATGGTCTCCGTCGCTTGCGCTGCAGCATACCAGCCCGAAGTAGTATCAGCGGCTGCCGACGACAGCAAACATGCATGGCTTGTCTCCTGAGTAGACAACAGGAGTGTCTTTGATATGAACAGCAGTAGTGTATGCTGTGGCAGTGCTGCATCCTGAGTTTATGCGCATCTGCAGCACAAAACGACAACAACATTTCACCAGACCTGAATTGGTCGGTGCCCATGCAGATTGCGTCGGCGCCGCTGCGGAACAACTTGCCGCCAAATTTCGACGCGGCGGTCGACCAGTTTGAGGCGTGGTGCCGCCACCTGCTGCTGTCCGCCTTCCAGCAGCTGGGCTTCTTCTGCAACGCTGGCGCCTCGCAAACAAAGGCCAGCATCATGCAGAAGGTGTGATGTCATGGCAGGCTGTAGCAGTGCCTGATTCTTTGCACGTTCCACTTCATTTTTCAGTCATACCACTGCTGGCTGCACTGCCTGCTCCACCGGAACACATGCCTAACAGAACTCAGCTTCCGATTCAGAATGGCAGTGGTCTAAATGTGTCTGCAGGTGGCGCCAACCCACGACCGCCTGGCGTCAGAGCTGCTGGCGGTTCTCGTGGCAGCGGGCTTCCTTACGACGGACACGGCTGGCGGCTTCACAGCAACGCCGGGGGTCGACAGTCCAGCAACTTCGGCAGCTCTGCAGCAGCTGCCGGCAACGGCCGAGCGCCTGGCGGCAGACATCGTGCCGCAGCTGCGGTCGAACATTCTACTCATCCGGGCGTGCATGGAGGCCTTGCCCCGCATCCTCACAGGTGGGAGCGGCGCAATGAATCAACCACGTTGTGGTGCTATTTACCCCACTGCCCGATCTGAAACTCTTTGCCAATGCATAGCGGAACGCACCAGGTTAATACTGCCGTCAAACTTGTATCAGGCTGCTGCACACGGCCTGTCCCGTGCGGTTGTTGTGTCAACAACATGCGCAAGCGAAGCATCTGATGGCGACTGCAGGCGAGGTCAAGGTGCCGGAGGTGATGTTCCCCGGCGGCTCGCCGCACCTCGTGGAGCCCATCTACAAGGACCCAAATCTGTCGGCGCCCTTCAACGAGCAGCTGGCGAGCATCGTGCTGGCGCACTGCCGGCGGCGGCTGCCGAGCCTGCGGCCGGGGGAGAAGATCCGCATCGTGGAGATCGGCTCCGGCTCCGGCGGCACCTCCGCGGTTGTCCTGGCGGCGCTGTCGGCAGCGGGAGGCGGCGCGGCGGCAGGAATCAGAACCGCGGCGGCCGCGGCGGCTGACAACGGCGCCGCGGCGCCAGCGGATGCGGAATTCCTGGAGGGTCTGCTCGACCGCCTGGAGTTTGTGTACACGGACATTTCGCCACAGCTGGTGGCGTACGGGCGCAAGACGTACGGCCCGGCGCACCCGTACGCCAGGTTCTGGCTGCTGGATGTGGAGCGTCACGTGGAGGCCCAGGCGAGTCCGAGGATATTGTGACAACAAGGGTGATGACAAGGGGTGCAATGCGACATGCGAAAGCTGTGCAGCATCACGCCTCAACTTGCGGCAACAGGTGTTGCGCTGTGGGTTGTCTTGACATTCGTGCAGTAGTTGCCACCGCAGCACTGCCAGCATGCCAGCAAGCAATGGCAGCGCAGCCGGTGCTCCTGCTGTCACACTGCCATAGCTTGATGCGCTGCCCTTGCAATGCTGCAGGCGAGCACACCAGTTTTCGAACGGAGCATTGATGCACATGTCAACGAGCGCTTGCAACCTGGCGGCATGTCATGCCGGTTCCCCTTTGAGAACTGCCAGCAGACTGATGCCGATACTGCATTGGAATGCAGGGCTACGAGCTGGCTCCTGTGAGGTCGTTGTTGCCATTAAGATGCCGCTCTGTTGTTGTCAAGGCCATCAAGGACTAATGTATGGCGATTTGCGTTGAATGCAGGGCTACGAGGCGGGATCCTGCGACATCGTCTTCGCCACCAATGTGCTGCACGCGACGCGCAACATGGGCAACACCCTCGCGCACAGCAAGGTGCGCTGCCAAAGTTTTTCAGCAGCACACGAAATTCCTCTCAGCAGCACACAGACCCCTCTCTTGGACGGAGCCACATTGTGGGAGCAATCATTGTATTCATGCAGAGGACGCGCGGCTCAACGAGAACAATGTCAAATACAGCGTGCCCATGAACAGTTTCATATCACACTTTAGCACTGCTGCTGTCAAAGGTCAAGCTGCCCAGCGGGCGCGTTCGTGAAAGGTTGTCAAGACTTTGGGTTGTTGCTGATCGTCGGGATGTGCTGTGTGGTATGTGGACAGGTGCTGCTGCGCAAGGGCGGGTTGCTGATCGCCAACGAGCTGACGGCAAAGACGGACTTCCTGACGCTCACCTTCGGCCTCACGGACGGATGGTGGCTGTTCGATGACGCCAAGCGTCGCATTCCCGGCGCACCACTGCTCAGCAGGTAGCCACGCCTGCTGCATCGCATGTTTCCTACGATGAGGCAGCGTCTGGCACTTCTTGAGTATGGGTGTCACATATTCCGTCCTTGACTTCTTCAAAGGCTTACGCCACGAGAGCAGAATCAGTGTCCGTCCCGTCTGCACACAACTTGTCCGCCTGAGACACGTGCCCTGCTATGTGGGTGTCGAGCCCGTGTTAATATCCTTATAGGTTGCGGACGGCTCGAACGTTACCGAACTGTTGTCCGATGCTCAATTGGCATCAGCCAGGCGTTGGCTCAACAGCTGTGTTCTATCACCACAGGGAGGGCTGGGTGGCGCTCATGGCGGAGCAGGGTTTCGTCAGCGCGCAGCCCGCCGGCAATCTCGGCGGCCGCCCGCGGCTGCTGTCGCGGCAGACGGTGGTGGTCGGCGCCAGTGACGGAGTCGTCCTGCCGGCGGCAGCCGCCGCGGTGCCGCGCTTGCGGCTGGCGGCGACGCTGCCGCTACCGACAGAGCAGCTGCTGTCCAGCTTCAGGTGAGGCCAGCTCGTGAGGAGCAGATGCCTTGCCCAGTGGCTGTTGCCTGACGAGAATTGACGAGAATTGCCAACACAGAATCGCGCTCCAGCACCTGCTTATCTAGACCACACATGTGCCAATCAGCAAGCCGCACTTGCGACCGTGTTTTAAGCGCAATGCCTGAGGTCGGCAGGTTCTTTGCAAATCACCATCGACTGTAGTAAGGGTGGGCATTCAAACTTGCAGGTCACTGCCGCTGCGGAACGATCTGCTGCCCGGATTTGACGACGCGGTAGTGGTCTTCGAGGCCTGGATGCCGCTGCTGCTGCTACGCGCGATGCAGGCGCTGGGGTTCTTCATGGCGCCCGGCGCCGCCTGCACCCGCGCGGACCTGGCAGCTGTCGTTGTGCCTGCATATTCGCGCTTCAGCGAGGAGATGCTCGCCATGCTGCAGCGCGCAGGTGTGCCTCTTTCTGTTTCAGATGAGTCTTGTGCACATGTTTTTGTTGCAATAGACGTCCATCATGTATGTTGGGGTGTCTGTGACAACATCAACAGATATCCTTCTGCTGTAAATTTCACAGAATGCAACGATGGTCAGCAAGCGTGTTCCCAGTCTTAACCAAGGCGAGACAGCGGTCAGTGCGGCAGCTGGATCTTGACTCGGCGTCACTTGCTGCCCTGCAGCCTTCCTGAAGGTTGGCGAGAACGGCGCGGTCGTCGCCACCGCCGCTGTTGCCAGTGAGGAGACGCGGCAGTGGCTGGCGAGCATGGCAGAAACAAAGGCAGAGCTGGAGGCGGGCCCCGCACGGGACATCGCCTCGAGCATCATCCTCGTCTGGGCGTGCATGGAGGCCCTGCCCCGCGTTCTGACAGGCAAGTCCCTATCTTGAAGGACTGTCCAAGGACTACTGTGTGTTTGCTTGCATCCTGGAAGAATGACGATCGTGACCTGCAGGCGCCACAGCACAGGTTGGACCCCCTGGTACAGCTGCTGTGCTGCAGTCACCTATGTGTGAATCCATTCTGGCAAAGGCAGATACCAAAAACATACAGCTGAAACCCAAACCCCTAAACGTCAAACATACGGTTTTGTGCACAGGCGTGGTGGACATTGCGGAGGTGATGTTCCCGGGCGGCTCCCCCCACCTCGTTGAGCCCATCTATAAGAACCCGACGCTGTCGGCGCCTTTCAACGAGCAGCTGGCCGGCGCCTTGACCGACCGCGTGCGCGCGCTGCTGCCGGCGCTAAACCCTGGCCAGAAAGTGCGTATCGTCGAAATCGGCTCCGGCTCCGGCGGCACCTCGGCGGTCGTCATGGCGGCGCTGGCGGCGGCGGACGGCGGAAATCTGGCGGAACACGTGGACTTTCTGTACACGGACATTTCGGCGCAGCTGGTGGGCTACGGGCGCAAGACGTACGGCCCCACGTACTCCTTCGCCCGCTTCAAGGTGCGACACCTTGCTGGCCCGTCCTCCCTGTGTTGTTCTTCGAGCCCCAGATTCCATCAAGCTGCATGGAGGTGCATGGCTGGACTTGCAGAGCTGCCTTGCTTGCAGGACAGGGCTTGGACTGCCTACTGTGCATGGATACTCCGTGCCAGGCTGCGCAGTAAAATTGTCGCCTTCAATGCAGCAATGCATCATCCTGACCTGCTCTGCTCTGCACTCGAGCAAGCCGATCAGAGAAGCACCATATGCACTCAAGTCGAGCCACATTCGAATGCGCTGCCTACATGCGCTGCAGGTGCTGGACGTGGAGAAGGATGTGTCGGCGGAGGGCGTCGGCAGCTTCGACATCATCTTTGCCACGAACGTGCTGCACGCCACCCGCAACATGTCCAACACCCTGCTGAACTGCAAGGTGTGCAGTGTTGATCACTTGCTGAGCTGTTTTTGCCGCGCTGTCCGAATGCACGAATGCGGACTGCCTTATGCGGAGCTAAGGCGCAGTCGTCCCTGTTCCTGCGCATTGCAATTGCAGATCCGATGAGTATGTATCACACAGCCACGAACCAGGCGCATTAGGCTGATACCGCGGGCAAGCCGAGCTGCGGCCCGTTCTTTACCAGCCTGGTCATTGGGAATTGGCTGTGTGACACTACAGTCCCGCTGTCAGAAAGGACGCTGCAGGATATTCCCCGAACTCAGTACCTGTGTGCCCCTGTCTGCAGGCGCTGCTGCGCCAGAGCGGCATCATCATCGCCAACGAGCTGACGGCCAAGACAGACTTCCTGACGCTCACTTTCGGCCTGACCGACGGCTGGTGGCTGTACGACGACCCCCAGTGGCGCATGCCAGGTGGATACCTTCTTGATGAAATTGCTTTCAGGAATCGACGTTCATCCGTTTTCCTGCCTCTAAGAGTTTGAAGCGACGATTTGGGCATCTCGTCTCAGTCTCGGTCATTCGTGGGGAGGGTTCGAACGATGGAAGATTTGAACCTGTCCTACCGGGATGGGATCATCCCTGCTGACCCGCGAAAGATACCTTTGAGAAAGCTGGATGTTGATTGCGTTTCTGCATGCAGGCTCGCCACTGATCAGCCGCAACAGCTGGCAGGACCTGCTGCGGGCGCAGGGCTTTGACAGCGTGCTCGTCGCCGGCAGCGCCGTCGCCGCGCCGCCGCTGCTGGGCCGCCAGTCTGTGGTTCTGGGCGTCAGCGACGGCATCATCCGCAAGCCCGACTTTGAGGCCTCGGCGGCAAAGATGAAGGCCACAGCTCCGGCGGCCGCCCCAGCGTCGGCGCCTTTGCGGCGGGCGGCGTCTCTGGCCGGCCCTGACGCCACCGCCATTCTGATGGTGCCGAGCAAAATATGCCGTTTCAAAGTTTGAAGAACCTGCTGCACAGATCCTCAGCCCTCTACATCTGTGCAATTTAGGCACATGCGCTGTGGAATGCATGGTGTAACAGCTCTTATCATTGAAGTGCCCCCGAGATGCAATCGCCACGTCTCTTGCACAGGAGCTGCAGCTGGTGGTGAACGAGCTGCTGGGGGAAGACGTGCCGGTCGACCAGCCGCTAATGGAGGCCGGCCTCGACTCCATTGGTGCGCGTTTCTGTGCCCAACAGCAGTGACTGCTTCAGCTGCTCTTTCATTGCATTTGCATCTCAGCCAGCTGCTTCATCACCATGCGGCGGAAACAACCCCAATCAAGTGGGAAGTCACCCAGTCAACGCTGCTGCACATGCAGATCCTTGGAATTCAGGCGCCATATTTGAGATTCTGCAGGTGCTGTGGAACTGCGCAACGCAGTCTCAGCCAAGTTCGGCACGGAGCTGCCGGCGACCGCCACCTTCGACCACCCAACAGTTGCCGCGCTGGCCGCCTTTGTCGCCGCCCGCATGGCTCCTGCTGAATCGACAGCTGCTGCCGACGACGACGCCTGGCAGTACGACACCAGGGCGGCGGCGGCGCAGCAGGCCGCGTCGGCGGCAGCGGCGCAGGACGTGCAGCGGCGGCTGCAGCTCGCGGTTGATGAGCTGCTGGGCTTCCCTGTGGCAGCCGACATGCCACTCATGGAGGCCGGCCTCGATTCCATCGGTGCGCAGACTTTCATATGTACAGATTGAGAGCGCGGCGTTCAGAGGTGGTTTGTCACATAGGTCAGGGACCCCATTGAACATTCTGGGCATGGCACAAAGCACGTTATCATTGAACGATCTGCTCTTTCCATTCCATCACCAACATACCAATGTGTTCGCTGCATTCACAGGTGCCGTGGAGCTGCGCAACAGCGTGTCGGCCGCATTTGGCCTGGACCTGCCGGCGACCGCCACCTTTGACTACCCTACCATTGTTTCCCTGGCCGCCTTCATCGCCTCCAAGACCGCGCCGGAGCCGGCGGCAGACATGGCGCGGTTCGGCGACGGCAGCCACGAGGTGGTGCTGCACAGCGCGGCGCCTTCCACCGCCGCCATCCTGGCGCAGCTGCAGGTAAGTGATAACACTTACTTTGCCCCTCAATTGACTCGTTGGGCCTTTGCGGTGCATCTGATGTACAAACATGTAGGCGAGTGTCACACCCAGACCAGCAGCACGACATCTGCGAAGGCCCGCTCCAATGAACATTCGGATTATGTTCCGAGCCTTCATGGCAAGAGGTCGCTGTTGGTCTGGAGTGGAAGCACATCTCGCGTGGAGCAGCACAGCTATCACTCGTCATGCTCCATGGCAGCCGTCAGATGAGCACGCTCGTTTGAATGTTGATCCTCTCATGCATCCTGCTGTGCGACAGGATATTGTGAACGACCTGGTGGGCTTCGAGGTAGAGCCGGACCAGCCACTCATGGAGGCTGGCCTCGACTCCATTGGTGCGCCTGACACATCTGCCGAGGCTGGCATTTGCTCGACAGTTTACGGCTACATCTGAACGGCTGGACCTCTGTCTTGCGTGGTCCTATGTCTTGCGTGCGCTTCACTGACATGCTGCATGTGCAAGACAGCAGATCCTCGCGAGGTCTTGGCCATGATACCAATGTGCTTTTGACACTGTGTACTGCAGGCGCCGTGGAGCTGCGAAACAGCGTCAATGCGAAGTTCGGCATCGATCTGCCAGCGACCGCCACCTTCGACCACCCGACGACATCGGCGCTGGCGGCCTACATTGCCGGCAACGTCACTCCTGCTGTCCAGGTGCGAGCAGCGTTGACCGTATGCGGGTGTGCGGGCACAGTGACAATGTCCGAGAACTTTGTACAACCTGGATGAAGGCCACAGCCTCAGATCAAAGTGCCAGGCGGCTCCCTGCCTGGCAGTCTCCGCCGTGTCACCATGAGCAATCAAAGCACAGCAGCTGGGAGTGACCGCCAGAAGTCTGATTGGTTTTATTGCTCTCATTGCGTCTGCCTACAGCAACTGCCGCTGGCGAGCATGGCCAGACCTGTGGCGGGGCTGGGTGCGCCGTCCATGGTGCCGCTGACAACCGACGTCGTGGGCGTCTCCAACACACTCGCTTCCTCTGCCACTGACGGCGAAGGTGCGTTGTGGCTGGAATATGCGAACGATTCCGGTGCTGTTCCTGTGAGACCGCTTTCATCAACTCTGGACTGACGTCACAGATGCCTGGAAGCTTTTGTAATATCGGACAAGGTGTAATCTGTGTGCGGCCTTGCTGTTGCCACTCCCAGATGAGCCAAACCGTGCTTCATCGACGCAGGTTTCACGGAGTGCATGTTCCGGGAGCGGGACTTGGTCAGCACAGCGCCGCTGCAGCGCTGGGACCCCGAGCTGCCCGGAGCCCCCGCCGAAGCAGGTGAAAACGAGCTGGCTGTTGGAAACAGGACCAACGACCCTAAATGTTGATCATGGAGGATGCGAAACCTCCACATCGCCGCAGTCGCGCCCAAGCTGAGACTCACTGTTTGACCTCGTGGTTGGCAGTGGAGCCAGAAGGTGATGATTGCAGACGATGATGGAAACACTGCTGCAATTCCAAGTTCACAATGCACTGGTCATGTCGCAATGCTTCTGTGATGCTCATCCATCTCCCTGTCGCCTCAGCGGCGTCCAACATGCTGCGGCTGGCGGCGTTTGCGGACGACGTTGCGGGCTTTGACGCCGCCGCCTTCCGCCTGGCGCGCGCCGAAGCCGTGGCGCTGGACCCCCAGGCCCGCACCCTGCTGCAGCAGGTCGCATCAGCCCGTCAGGTATGTGGAAGTCGTCACGTCCTGCAGCGAACGGTGTTTTGAAGTGACGATGAGGGTACGAAACTCCCCCAGGCCCGCACACTGCTGCAGCAGGTCGCTGCAGCCCGCCAGGTAAGTCTGCAGATGCGTTATGGCCTGGGCACATGCGGCCCTACAGTGTGGTCGCGGTTTAGGGCGGATGTCATATCGATGAGCTCGAATGCTTTCCAAAACCCTTTCCGACGACCATAGGTATTTAGATTTGCGCACCATGTCGCCAGACATTCCATAAATGATCAGCCTTTGGATGCTGTGTGCATGACCTTCATGGGACTGACCGCATGGTTGTGTCCCCCTCATTCGATGCTACCAACGACCAGATGCTGACATCGAAGGTGATGTGCGGCCATGCAACAGTTGACGGCCATGCAGCAGTTGGCATCGCATGAGAATGCGGGTGTGGAGGTTTTGGCGGGGGCATGTACATCTTACTCACGATAAGCAGCCTTGTGCAATTAAGCACGGGTACTAATCGACTGATTGTGTTCTGCAGGCGCGCTGACGGTGGGCGTGGAGGTGCCAGCGGCGGGGGCACGGGCATGTACATAGGCTGCATGTGGCGGACGCTTTCACTTTTCATTCGTCCGGCTGCAGGACGCGCTGTCAGCCGGTGTGGAGGTGCCGGCCGCGGCCACAGGCGTGTACATAGGCTGCGTATGGCAGGAGTACCAGCTGCTGCTGGAGCCTTGAGCCCACTAATAAGTAAATGCGTTCCGCAGGATGCACTGGCGGCGGGCGCGGAAGTGCCGGCGGCGGCCACGGGCGTGTACATAGGCTGCGTGTGGCAGGAGTACCAGCTGCTGTTGGAGCAGCTGGCGGTGCCGTCCTCGGTACACGTGCTCACGGGCAGCGGCATGAACTTCCTCATCGGCCGCGTCTCCTACACCTTCGGCTTTCAAGGTGCGGTTTTCCGACGAGCCTTTTGAACTATATATTCTTCTGGAGACCGTGACAGGTTGTGACACAGCAGGTCAGCCTTCAACCACTTTTTTCGAGTCATCCGCTGTCACATTCTAAGACACTGGCCAGAAGTGCAGGTGGCCCCCTGACCCTCAACACGTGAGCGCATTCCCTCCAACAATGTTCCTTTCCGCCCTGCAGGGCCATGCATTGGCATGGACACGGCGTGCTCGTCGTCCATGGTGGCGACCCACCTGGCGGCAACGGGGCTGGCCAATGGGGAGGCGCGGGCGTCCGTCGCCGCGGGCGTCAACCTGATGCTGGTGCCGGACACCTCCATCCACATGGCGGCGCTTGGCGCCCTGTCTCCGACTGGCAGGTGAGGCCAAAGAAAAAGGTACACAGGAGAGGTGACATGGAGAGGCACATGTTAGCACTGCCAGCGTTGCGTGCGATACCAACCAAAGAGCCTTCTGACTTTGTCGGAGAATCTGACTTGCCTGGCTGCGCTGTTGTCCTGCTGAGGAAGTCAGCAACAGCTTTCGCTCGCGCTCAGCAGGTATACCAGCGTAGCCAGGCATCGCGACTGATTGTACGTGTTTCGCATATCAGGGACACTGTCAAGTTGAATAGAGCCAGTTCAGGCATTCAGCAAGCTGGCCTGCTGAGATTGCCTCCTCAATGGCTCAGTTGGCATCTCACACAGGTCCAAGACCTTCGACGCCGATGCCGACGGGTACGGCCGCGGCGAGGGCTGCGTCGTGTTTGTGCTGCGCGCCTCCGGCTCAGCCACCACAGCTGCAGCCCCGCCCCTGGCGGTCCTGCAAGGTGTGCGCAGTAGCCAGTCAGGCTATACATTGGTTTTGTTCCTGATCACATTCTCAGAATGGGGCACATGCGCTGCCACTGCACTTTGATGATATCACTAGCAAGTTGCCCCTTCGTCTGGCTGAACTGGAATTCACTCATTTGTCGCGCGCCCCGCAGGTTCGGCATACAACCAGGCGGGCCGTTCCAGCGGCCTCACGGCGCCAAACGGCCCCGCTCAGACCACGCTCATCAAGACGGCGCTGCAGGTGACGCCAGCCTCCTGCACGCCTTGTCTGCAAAGACAAGCCGCTTATGTGATTCTACTGCAGCATTGCTATTGTTGTCCCAGGCGCTCCTGCAAGCGGGCATTGCTGCTGACTGCGGACGTGCCGGTGTGCAGCCACACTTATCAGTTCTATTATGTGGCAGCTGCGCCTGCAGAAATGCCGAGACCCGAATTGTCTTCGCTGCCCGTGCGCAGGTGGCGCGGCTGCGGCCGCAGGACGTGGGCTTTGTCAGCGTGCACGGCACGGGCACGCCGCTGGGCGACCCCATCGAGGTGGGCGCCCTGGGGCAGGGCCTGGCGATGCCGCGAGGCCAGGCGACCCGCGTCACCCTCGGTGCGTACTAACCTCAATTGGCGGTGTTTAGTCGGCCTCGGTATGGTGGCCTCAACTGCACCTGGCAAGAAGCAGGCCGGCTTCGTGGCTGCAGTTAAGTGGCGACCTCGCAGGCCGCTGTTGGATGTGGCCCTGTGACTGCGAAGCCGTGCACTGCAGCATCCCAGGCTTCTGGCTTGTGGTAGCGCCTGTGCTGTTGCATGGCATTGCCAGCCTTTCGAAATGCTGCAGGCTCTGTCGATGCGTGCCATGGGCACCAAAAGCTGCATGACCAAAAGCACACGCCCGCCGCCGTCCCTGATCATTTCTCTGCACAATATCTGCTTGGTGGAGAATCGGCACAATCGCACCCCGTCCAGGCTCCGTCAAGGCGTGCTGCGGGCATGCGGAGACATAAACAACGTTTTCGCACGCAGCCCATTGTGCTGCTGCATCTATTCGTTTCCTTTCCTTTTTTGCTATATTGTGTCCACATATTGCAGGCTCCGTCAAGGCGTGCTACGGGCACACAGAGGGCGCCGCCGGCATCCACGGCGCGCTGCTGGCGGTGCTGGCGGTGCAGGCGCGTGCGGCGCCGCCCGTCATGCACGCGCGCTCGCTCAACCCCTATGTCTCTGCGGCGCTGTCAGACTGGAAGGCGTCCTGCCGCGTGACGCCCATCATCCCGCGGGTGCGTTACAAAGGTCACTCTGCTGCTCTTGTCTGGCGTCAATCTGCTGCTCTTCTCTGGCATAGCCCTCTGCACTTGTCCGGCCTGGTCTGCTGCCCACATCTGGCTTTAGCTCTGCAGCCAGCTGGGACAATGTGCTGTTAGGCAGCATTGGCACCTCAAGGCTGATGCAGACGTCACATTCGTCCTCCAGGAGCTTCGTAAAATTGTCACAGGATTCATTCGACACAGAATATGCCGTTTGCAGGAGACTGGCGTGCTGGCCAGCGGCGACGAGGGCCGCGCCGCTGGCGCCTCCTCCTTCGGCATGAGCGGCGTCAACGCGCATGGCCTGTTCACCGCGCCGCCGGCGCTGCGTTCGCCCGCGGCAGGCGTCCAGCAGACGCTGCCCTGGCGTGCGTCGCGGCAGTGGCCGCTGCCGGCGCGGCATATCATGCTGGCGGCGGCGTTGCCCGGCAAGCGGGGTGACGCCACATGCAGGCACGAAACTCTTCCTGTAGAATTTTTGCAGTTCAGCCATGAGAGCAACACATTCTGCGGGTGTGACTAGAAGAGTCGGCATCTGGAGCTGCACGCAGCGCACATTGCAGCTCCGATCGTCGTTTCCGATCCTGTCATGTGGAGACCTGCGATGTGAGAGTTGCCACGTCCTATCGTAAATCGCTTTGCAGTCGTGCATGCCTGATTCATGCAAGCTGCCAAGTTCCTGGGCGGCATGACTCAGGTGCATGGTGCTGATCTGTCTAGCCTGCTAATGCATGATGCAACAAGCAAGCGGTAGGAGGACTGCCTGTGCCCGTACAGAGATCCGACTGCCTGCACCTGCAGCTTCGAGGTCAACCTGGCAGTTGCCGCGCTGGCCTACCTCAGCGACCACCTCGTGGCCGGGCGGCCCATCCTGCCCGGCGCCGCGATGTTCGAGGCGGCGCTGGCGGCGGCGCGGGCGCTGCAGCCCGACGAACAGCTGGAAGCAGGAAGCAGCAGCTTTGCGCTGACGGCGGCCGCCATCCCGGCGCCGGTCCTGTTGGGCAGTGGCGGCGCCGCAGGCGCCATGCTGCGATGCGCCGTGAACAGCTCGACCGGCAGCATCGAGCTGAGCCAGACCGCAGGTGTGTGGCACCTCAAAATTCATACAGCTGAACGGTCTGCAGCTGCCCAATTGGTCCATGTCTCGCACGCATCATGAAAAACGCATCTGAAGGCAGCATGGGATCTTTGTTTTTGTCTGCTCTCTTGCAATTGAAGCAGCTTGACGTTCAACAGAGCTTACTGCCAACACACTTCATACTGTGCACATGTGCAGGCCGCCAGGCATGCCTGCGGGCGTCAGTGTCCAACATGCTCGTGGACGGCAGCAGCGCGCCAAAGCTGCTGCCTCGGCGGCGCTCGGCGCTGGGGCAGCTGCTGCCACTGGCTGCATCGGCACCACACACCTACCTCACAGGTACATGGCTTTGATTCTGGCGTCATGCTCACCGATGCATCTCTCGCAGGTAATTTTTGCAGAACCTTTGACTGTCCGTCATCAGCAGGGTAATGCTGTCATGCGATCTGCTCATGGAGACATCCTTGACGGTTCCCTCATGCCTGCAGGCGCCATCGACTTCGTCGTGCCCAAGGGCTCCGGCTACATTGCCCACCCCGCAGTGACGGACAACTGCATGCAGCTGGGCCCTGTCTCCGGCCTGCAGCAGCCGATCGAGTCAGCAGCAGAGGGCGGTGCGGCCGCCACCAGGTACCAGGCCGCATGACGATGCAACTGCTCACGCTGTAGCCACTCGGATGAGTACAATTCGCAAGCAGCTGAATTACATACATGAATCCGGACACCCGGCTATCAGCTTCTTCGACTGGGCATGCTGGTTGCCAGCTGCCATGCCAGCGCCGTCACGAACCAGAGGATCAGCATAACGTTCCAAGTTCGTCTCCCGAGGTCAGACCTGCACAGCCAAAATAGCTGTAACCAAATCGCGCAGGGTGGTGGCGGGCATGGGCGCGCTGTTGGCGGCGCCCGGCGGACGCGCCGGCGGCTGGGCGGTCGGCGTGCGCGCGCCGACGGCGGCGGACGGCAGCATTGCCACTGGCCATGCGCTGCTGGGCGTGGCCGGCGGCGCCGCCATGCAGCTGTCCGGCCTCCAGGTGTGATTTGTACCTTGTGGGCTTTGCAGTGGACAGGGGTGGGTTTGTTCAGCCTCAAAGGTATCATCTTGGTCACGGCGGCAACTGAGCACATTGACACCTCCTGCTGCTATTCAGAAGGTTTCAGCTTCGCCACTGTCGCCGTGACCAAGCAGTATGAGACGCGTGGTCTTAAAGCAACGAGGGCGCAATCGTCAGTCACCGAGTGTACCTTTAACCCCACGTGAGCCGAGTGAGGATTCAAGTGATGCTTTATGACACCCTACTGTGCTGCTCAGGCCAAGGTGGTGTCCAGCACCGCGCTGCAGCCGGCAGCGGCTGCCGGCGCTGCGGCAGCTGAGGCGGAGGACAGGCGCTGCGTCATGTACGAGGTGCAGTGGCAGGCCGCAGCTCCGGCAGCCGCGGCTGCAGTCGCCATGCCGCTTCTTCGCCATACATGTGCTGTGCTGACGACACGGGACCGCAGCGGCAGGCTCGTCTCCCAGGTAAGCCATGAAGGAACTTGCAACACTGAACATGGATCGGTCCACACACTTGCTAAAGGCACAGGCCGCGCAGTCACCCCTGCATCTAACTTCAACTTGATGGCAGATCGATGCCCCAAAAGACCTTATGGTGTCCGCAATGTGATGACACGCTCTCTCGCTGCTTTCGTGCAGGATGTGCTGTCGAGCTCTGGATCTGTCGGCGCGTCAGCCAGGCTGGCGGCGGCGCAGGCAGCCACCCTGCAGCGCCGCATGGCCGCCAACCCGGCATCGCTGCAGCTGCAGAGCCGCGGCGATGCCGTCCTATCCCAGACCACACCCTCTCCCATTGCCACCGCCGGAAAACACCGCAGCGGCGGCCGTGCCCTGGCAGCGATGCTGCGGGTGGCTGCCGCAGAGGCGCCAGCAACAGCTTTCAGCTTCCTGGAAGAATCGGCGGCTTTGCCAGCAGCTAGGTCCCAGGCTGCAGACGTGTCATCGCGGCCCTCAGCTGATGCGCACGGCCAGAGCCTGTCGGCCGGCGCGTGGCTGGCGCCGCGCCTCACAGCGCGGCACCGAGCGGCAGCAGCGACCAGCGCAGCAGACAGCGCCGCATTTGGGGGCCGCATCCTCGTGACCGGTGCGCACTGACCTTCGAACGAGTCTTAAGTTGATAGAGAAAGTACCAGCAGAAATGGTGGTTTCTCGACTGCGTGCAGCTGTCATACCATGGCGCTCCGCTGGACGCGACAGCTGCAAACGGTGCTGTGGCGGCGCATGCACGGCCGCATCAAAGCCCTGGGATGACCCCAAATGTACTGAAGATAATTGTGTCAAACAACAGTTGGACCAAGAGGTTGAGCAGCAGTCTTCAAACGCTTACAGGTGGCACCGGCGCGGTCGGCTCGCTGGTGGCGCAGTGGCTTGCGGCGCACGGCGCGCGGGACATCGTGTTGCTGGGCCGCTCCGGGCGCTTCCCCGCCGACTCGCCGCTGGTCTCCTACAGGTACGCGAATATTGAACTGCGCGCATGTAATCGAGGCCTGACCTGTCACGAGGCAGCGCATAAGCCTGGGTTGGCAGCATTGCAAGGGCGGAGGTGTCGCCTGTGTGGCTGGACCGCTTCCACCCGCAGACTGGTTGCGCTTCTGCACTCAGTTTGCCCATGCTGCTTGCAATGCTGTCCCATCCTACATGTATGATGCAGGAAAACACAAGTTTTCCGTACATGCAGCCAACAACATGGCAGCACCCGCCTGCACGCCGATGACGGCAGCAGCGCCGTCTCATTTTCTGCCATTGATGAAGGCTGGCAGTTCTGAGATTGTCGCTGAACCTGCAGGGCCGACGCGTGCATCACCACCGTGCGCGCCGACGTGTCCGCCGCCGAGGAGGCAGCTTTTACTACTTCCCCGACTTCCTGCCGCCTGCTCACCGGCGTCATGCATGCGGGCGCCGTCCTGGATTCCGCCGTCATCTCCAACATCAATTTGTCGGGGCTGCGGACGGAATTCGGCGGCAAAGTCGTGGGCGCAGAGGCACTTCTGGACCGCACCACGGCGGCGCCGCTGGTGACTCTCAACCTGTTCTCCAGCCTGGCGGCGTTCAGCGGCTCCGGCGGCCAGGGCGTGTACGCGGCCGCGAACGGCACTCTGGACGCGCACGCCGCCTCGCTGCAGGCGAGACACACCGCAAAGCTTCATCTCTGGCAATCTCGCTCAACACGTGTATATTCAAACCCTTGATCCATAGCGCAAGTCAAGCCTGCGGCATTTGAAGCGTTGGCACATGGTCACCGCAGCAAGTTTCTGCGCCGGTGGCCGCCAGCCTCTCTTAAATTGCTAGTTGTGCAAGGCCTGTGCAGTGACAGGAACGTGTAGCAAGTCGTGTTCAGGTTCGCAGTCTCAGGGATTTGTGGTGTCGTCCGGCCTGACTGTGCCATGGTGCTGTGTTCTCACAAAGTCTGGCTCCGGCCTCCTTGCAACGTCTCCCGCCAATTCCAGGTCAGGTCAAATATCTCTTCTGCAGGCCACGGGGCGGCCGGGCACGGCGGTGCAGTGGGGCGCCTGGGGCGGCGGCGGCATGGCGCAGCGGGTCCCGGGCTTCGTCGGCCGCATGGAGCGCCAGGGCTTGGGGCTGCTGCCGCCGGAGACCGGTCTGGCAGTCCTGGGGGCGGTGCTGGCCGCCGCCACCGCGCCGGCGCTGGTGCACCCGCCACCGCAGCCCGTCATCATCGGTAAGCATGCGATTATTGACGCAACCAGAAAACACTTGCACCGAGTGATTGCACTTCCTGTCTCTACATGTGCCTCGTTGATTCGGCTGGAAAAGCCGCAGGCACTGCAGCGTTGATTACATCGGCAATTCTCATGTTGCTGTCTTCCACCGACACCTGGGTATGTCAGGTTGCCGAGTGGAAGATAGGTCATCAAGAGAGTCGCACTTCTGTTTGCTGCAGGGAATGTGTTCCTGTGGGACCGCCTCGCCAAGGCGTCGCCCAACCTTCCGGCTGCCTTCCTGGGCGACTTCCTGCGTCCAGCGTCTGCAGCCGCCGCGACCGCCCCGCTGCTGGCGGCAGGCACAGCGGCGCCGGCCGCTCGCAGGGCAAAGGGCCGCCGCGGCCGCAGGGGCCCGAGGCCTGCCGCCAACAGGTGAATGTGGGCACACTGCTGCCGCTGGTGGGGCTTCCAGTCCCCTTGCTGCCAAAATGTTACCGCTCGTTCTGGTAGTTTGCGCGGTCCTATCATACATAGTTAGGACATTACGCGATGCAGTAGCTTCTCTAGCAATCAAACAGGTACAGAACGTGCAAGTTGACCGCATGTACCTCTGACGCAGGGCGGCTGGCACCGCGCGCCAGGCGGCTGGCGGTTCCGACCAGCTGGCGGAGGTGACTGCCGGCGTCCTGGCGGCGGCTCGGGACGTTCTGGGGGCCGGCGCTAGCGCTGACCAGCCGCTCATGGAGGCCGGCTTGGACTCGCTAGGTGCTGCAGCTGTCTTTTGCTGTGGCTCACAACTGATGCCACTTGCGAATGTGAAAGCAGCCATGTGCCTCCATTCCTGCTGTTGTACGAGCGACGGCACATGCATTGCTGCACCTGCGGTATGCCCCTGAGGACGGGTGCTTGCTGGAGCCAGAGTTCTGTTGCGGCAGCGTCCTGGGCGGTCGCAAGCACTCTTCTCTAGCGGCCTGTCCACGCAGCTGCGGAATGCTACTGTTGCCGATTTCCTCACCTTCATAGTGAAAGCACACCAACACCGCAGCCGAAGTTTGTTGTTGGTGCCGGCAGGCGCCGTGGAGCTGCGCAATGCACTGATGACCCGATTTGGCGTGGAGCTGCCGCCGACCGTCACCTTTGACTTCCCCACTGTCTCTGCGCTGGCCAATTTCATAGCCACCCACACGGAGGCAGCTCCGGCAGTGGCACAGGCGGCGGGAGATGTCTTCAGGGCTGCGCCAGCAGCCGACCTTGGCAGCATCAGGTATTTCACAGAGTCATGCAAACCTCATCTGCATGAAGGTCTGGTGGGATTGAGGTCTCGCTTGTCAGTGGAAAATGAAGGTCTGAGCGGTTGAGGGTTCACTTGTCAGCGGCAAACATTGGCTGCTGCTTGGCTGCTGTGACAGCTGGAGCGATGCTTGTTGTGTGCACGAGACTCCCATCCTGAGGCTGCCCTGCGACGCCAATGCTGGCAGGGCCACCATCGAGGCTGCGGTGCGCGATGTGCTGGGCGCTGCCGCAGTGGACTCCAGCCAGCCGCTCATGGAGGCCGGCCTCGACTCTTTGGGTGAGCAGTGCACATTCCCCAGCAGACCTGCAGATTCCTGACCGCCTCGCGCTGTTCTGTTGCGTCTGCATGGGTCCAAGACGTCCATCACCGCCGCTCAACAGCTGCGCAATTTGCCACGGGGCGACTGATGCAGGCCTGTGGTTTTCGATGAAACTTTCAACAGAGATCGCAAACTGGCTGCTCCTGATTTTGACCACAATGCCCACGTGTGCATGCAGGCGCTGTGGAGCTGCGCAATGCGCTCAATGCGGCCTTCGGCATCGAGCTGCCGGCGACGGCTATCCTGGACTACCCTACGGTTGAGGCGCTGGCGGGTCACGTCGCAAGCGCCATGGGCCCAGCGATTGTCAGCCGCGTGGGTGAGCACATGTTAAGACTTTGGTGGGCTGTAGGCATCGCTGCCTGAGTTGTGTGGCCCGGACGGCATCCAGCATTGTTCAAGTCCATCTTGGCGTCTGGAGGAGTCGGTGAGCGGCATCTGCCAGCAGCCCCTGACCAGATTGCTTCTTCGGGCCCACCTCTTCCATGAGAAGATCTGGCTCCAAAAGGCGGTGTGTGAGCCTGACGGCATGCTGTCGGCACGCAGCTTTGCCCACATGCCGCTCCAGCCCAGCAAGGCACCAGCACATCAAATTCAAGCTGTCGAGAAGTGATTGTGTTCTGTCATCGCCTTGTGTGCCACCACGAAGTCCTATATAGCACAGGGCCTAATGGAGCAGCGGCGGCAGTGACGACAACAGCGACGCCGGCGCCAGAAATGAAAAAGCGTCATGCTGAAAACTTACCTATCCTTGCACAGGACCGGCGTCGTGGAGCAGCAGCCAGCGCCTACAGCGACGCCAGCGCGCCGCGTCTGGCACTGAAGCTGTAACTGAGCAAATTTCGCGTGGACAACAAAACCTGAGCCCCTTATTCACTCACAGAACCTGCGACGTGGAGCAGCAGCGGCGGCAGCGCCTACAACAAGCCGGCGCCGCAGTGTCCGAGATCACGGGCTGAAACAAAATCATTGCACCCTGACGACGATCTCTAAACCTTTTTCTCTTGCACAGGACCAGCGTCGTGGAGCAGCAGCGGCAGCAGCGCCTACAGCGATGCTGGCGCCGCCGTGTCTGAGATCGTGGGCGTGTCGTGCACCTACCCCGGGCGCGCCGGCCCGGCGGCAACTTCCTCCGCTTCCGCCTTCCCGGCTGCCGCAGGCGCCCCCGGCTTCTGGGCCAGCGCCCTGGTGGGCGACGACATCCAGGCAAGTGCTCCAGACAGACGCCACAAACCTGTCTGCCCGAGATACAAGTGCCGCTTGTATCTCGTGATGATGGTCCGCCTGCTGGGAGATTGTCGTCAACAGCAGAGACATGGAGGCGTTGGATGGCCAGGCTGAAGTTGTGTCATTATGCCAGAATTGTGTATTTCATTATTGACCCTTGCAGTCCGCGGTGCCGCTGGAGCGCTGGGACCTGGAGAGGGCGTACGCGCCGGATGTGGCGACGGACAAGATGTACGTGCGGTACGCGGGCTTCCTGACCGCGGTCGACGCCTTTGACGCCGACGCCTTCAGGTGTGTGTTCTTGTGGCTGTCACTGCCTGTAAACAACAGCTGGTGCAAGCTTGTTTCTTCAGCAGAAGTCTTCAGCATAATGCAGTCAATGGAATTCCAGCACGTGCCAGGCGACATGGGCAGGGTGCTGGTAGCACGTCGCACTCAATGTCGGAACTGAGACTTGAGCCGTCACCGCGCAGGCTCTCCGCAAACGAGGCGTCGCTGATGGACCCGCAGTCACGCGTCCTGCTGGAGCAGACGGGCGCGGCGCTGGCGGACGCCAACAGCACCGCCGCCGGCGCCACGGGGGCGGCCACTGGTGTCTATGTGGGCGTCATGCACATGGAGTACATCCAGTACATGACAAGTGTGTGGCCTTTCCAGCCTGGGTCTTTGTCAGAAAACACCGTGAGAAACGTCACCTTGCGCTGGCACTGATCGCATCAGAGGATCAGGTGCAGCCGTGAGGTGCTACTAACGGACTGTGACGTCTGCCTCGGGAACTTTCTCACCATGCTGCCATTTCCAGAGCGTCTCCATCCAAAACTGCTGAGAACCATCTTGCCTGTGACTGACGCAGCCTCGATGACACCGGATGCGCAACACCCGAACTCGTAACCTGCCTCGCGCAGGTCTGGGCGTGAAGGTGGGGCCGGCGGTGTCTACTGGCAACGGTATGGACTTCCTGGTCGGCCGCCTGTCCTACACCTTCGGTTTGACAGGTGCGGCGCTCCCCAACATGTTCCACACCCGCTTTGTTTCAGCAGCATTGTCGGAAAAACGTGCAGGAGCCAGCCCTGGGGCACCTGCTGCTCAAGCTAAAACTGCACAGAAACCCTGCCCTAGTTTGCGTGTGCCCTGCATTATAGCCTGCTTCCAAATGGCGCCAGTTGGCAAGGGCATCCAACCAATTTTCCTTGCCACTCTTCGACCTCTGGATGTAGAACTGGGACAGGCACTAAGCTCTGGGAAAAGGTGAGAATGTAATTGCTGGGGAAGAAACGACGCAGAGCATTGATTTGCTCCAACTATCGCGAGCTGCAATGGCTGGGCAACCAGCGCCTGTTTCTGACGAGCGCCGGTGTCTTGACCCCCAATCGGCCTTCAATTTGCAGGCCCCTGCCTGGCGACAAACATCGCCAGCCCCTCGCGGGTTGCGGTGCATCGGTAGGGAAGCCAAGCCACACATGCTTCCAGCGGAATCAGTAGCCTATGATTCATTCATTCGATGATTCCACCTGAATGTACTTACCTTCAGGTCCCTGCCTGGCGACCCACACCGCCTGCTCCTCGTCGCTGGTGGCGGCGCACCTGGCGAATGCCGGGCTGGCGGCCGGCGAGGCGGGCGCCGCCGTGGCGGCGGGCGTATTTCTGATTCTGCTGGAGGGCACCATGGCCGGCATCTGCCAGCTGCAGGTATGTGTCCTTATTTTTTCCAAGCTGTATCCCAAGTGCTCTGCTTGTGCTGTTGACTTGTATTCTGCATCTGTACGAGTATTCAAGCAGGATGTTAAGGGCGGCATGACATGGCTCAGCCAACTGCATGTTCCCTCTCTCCGGTTGAAGAGTTTCAGCACAAAGTGTTGCCGCTGACTCGGTATTCAAGCTGGCCATCAATGCTGCAACATGCTGCGATACCTCCACGACCTTCAGCCAGGCTGCAGGCTGCCATTGTTGGCAGCCTGTTTGTTGGTGACAGCGTGAAGATGTTGCAGATGTTGGCTTTTCAAATCAGTGCGGAGTGGTCTGTTTGCACGGCGATGCACGAGACCTACCGAATTGCACGGCGTCTGCTGCAGGCGCTGTCGCCGGTGGGGCGCTGCCGCACCTTCGACGCCGCCGCCGACGGCTACGGCCGCGGCGAGGGCTGCGTTTCCATCGTGCTCAAGCCCGCCGCGCACGACGGCGCAACGGAAGGCGGAAACAGTTCCGGGTTTGCCGTCATGCGTGGCAGCGCCGTCAACCAGGACGGCCGGTCCAGCAGCCTGACGGCGCCCAACGGCCCCTCCCAGAGCGCCCTCATCTCTGTGGCCCTGGCCGCCGCAGGTGCGCAATACGACTGTTCGAGAGAAGCGGTGCAACTGCAAGTGCAAGCTCCACAGAAGAGTCCTCCGCGCAGAGCGCAGCCTGCTGCACAGGGTTCGAATTGTACACTTGCGAGCCGGGCACCTGCAGAAGGTCATCTTTCCAGGAAATGTGCATCGTCCATGCGCGGTACCTTGCGCTGACTGCCGGTGCACATCGATGCAGCGGGACTCACCCAGGTCGCAGTTGGGGCAGTTGGAGGCTTGGCGTCTCAAGGGTCTGAGCGCAAATTTGAATTTGATCTGTATCTGTCTGAGCGCACAGTCCTGGAGCCGAGCGAGGTGGGCTTGGTGGCGGTGCACGGAACGGGCACGCCGCTGGGCGACCCCATCGAGGTCGGCGCCCTGGGACAGGCGCTGACGGGATCACAATCCACACACGGCGGCGGCGGTGTCCGCGGCGGCGGCCACAGGGTGGCACTGGCGTCCGTCAAGTCGTGCTACGGACACACGGAGGGCGCCGCCGGCCTGACGGGCGCGCTGCTGGCGGTGTCGTCACTCCAGGCTCAGGTGGGTTCAAGCACAGACACTTCGGTTGCTTCAAATACATGCCTGATTGAGGCAATTGGCTGATGTCTGCACAGAGCGTTGCAACAAAGGGGCATATGGCACTGCCGACGGGGAAGCACTGAGAGGAGCGGCGGGTTCAGTTGTCCTCGATGCTGCTCAAACAACATGGTGGGCGGCCCGGTACTTCTCTGAGTGCTGCAGAGCTGCATACGGTGATTAGATACCATGCTGCGGCATGCTGATTGTTACTCGGTTAACCAAATGGGCAGAATGTAGCAGAATCGTCGATCCCACATCTCACTTCGTATGTGTTCATCTACCAGGCGGCCGCACCTGTGCTCAATTGCCGCAACCTGAACCCGTACGTGACTTCCGCACTGGGCGACTGGCGCAAGGCTCCCCACGGGCTGACTGCCCACGTGCCGCGCGCCGCTGCCGCCCACCCTGCAGCACAGCCGCTCGCAGCTGCTGGTGCGCTTCAGTGTCCGATGATGCTGTCTGCCTCAGCGATGTCATATTCGATGTCGCCAAGTTGTACTGCGATACAGGAATCAGGAGTGCAGAGCCAGCAGCTGCAGGCAGCGATTGCAGCATCAAACAACCATGCACTCGCAGACAACCCAAGTTCATCAATGCAGTGTCTGAACTGCAGGCACCAGCTCCTTCGGCATGAGCGGCGTCAACGCGCACGCGCTGTTCAGCTGCTCGGGAGCAGACGACGCGCCCGCCGCGGCACCGCCGCTGCCCTTCCGCACCGCCCGCCACTGGGCACTGCCGCGGCCGCACCAGCTGCTGGGCCGCGCCCGTGGCGGCGCCGGTGGCAAGCTGGCGTTCAGCTGCCAGCTGTGCCGCGGGGAGCTCGGCTACATGTGGCACCACCAGGTAAGGTTACTTGCTGGGCCTGCCCGTGCTCGACAGCAGGGAAAGCTGCGAAGTAATGTGCTGGGATCTGTGAAAAAGCTCACAATTGGGCAGCAGACAGCATGTCTGGGATGCCTGCTGCAGGGGTTCGCAATGATGCGCCATTGCATCTAACATCCAAGTCAACTCCTGAAACAACTCGCTGAGAACACTATTGTTCTGAGCAGGTGGGCGGCCGGCCCATCCTGCCGGGCGCGGCAATGTTTGAGGCGGCGGCCGCCGCCACGTCCACCCTGCAGCAGGACGACTCCCGCACCCGGCAGCGGGTCGCGCTGCGCGGCCTGACCATCGCCGCGCCGCTGCCGCTCGATGTTCGCAATCCCGCCAGCGGCAGCGCGGCCCTGCTGGAGTGCACTGTGCACCCTGCGGCAGGGACCCTGGAGCTAACTTCCCGCCCGGCAGCAGGCGGCCGGCCGCAGACGCACTGCCGCAGCTCGGTGGCGGCGATTTCTGCGGACTCACCAGATGTTCTGCGCTCAGCGCAGCCGCAGCGGGCGTCAGCGGCGGCGCGCGCACTGAACAGGCAGTGGTCAGCAGGCTGCAGCGGCAGCGTCTCTGCAAGCCTGGCAGTGGCGGCTTCCGGCGCCTCGGGCTACTTCCTGCATCCCGCGGCCATGGACAGCACACTGCACCTGTCGGCCGCCGCAGCAGCAGCCGGCGCAGCAGCGGCGCAGGTCACGCGGGTACCCACCGGGCTCAGCTGCCTAGTTTTGGCTCAGGCGCCGGTCGCCGGGAACCTTCACCCCCTGGCAATCCCCGAGGCGGCAACGCCGACGCGGCCAGACGGCAGCATGCGGTGCAGCTTCAAGCTGGCGGCAACAGCGCCAGGCGAGGCGTCGCCGTTCGAGCTGGGCGATCTCACCGTCAAGGAGATGCCTGCAGCGCAGCCGGCGGCAGGCGCGGCGGCGGCGGCGCAGCCACAGCAGGCCCCGGCAGGCGCGGGCGTTGTGTATGAGGTGCAGTGGCAGGCAGCCAACAGCGGCACCTCCTCGCAGCCGGCGCTCGGCCCGGCTGGCGGCCACAGCTGGCATGCAACGGCCAGCGGATCTCTCCTCAGCGGGTCTTCTGCGGCTCGGCAGCAGGCGGCTCTGGCGTCAAAGTCGGCACTGCACGCCGACTTCAGCGCAGCTTCCGGATCAGCGGCGCCGTCCGCCGCACAAGCCACCCTGCAGGGCCTGGAGCTGCTGCAGCGGCGGTCCGCAGCTTCCCCTGCTTCCAGCAGCCTGCGCCTGACGACGCGGGGCGCCTTCCAACCGCTTCTGGCTGCCGGCCGGCAGCAAGGTGGTGCAACTGCCGTCGCGGGCGCGGCCCTCGCGGCGCTGGCAAAGGTGGCGGCCAACGAGTTCCCCGGCGCCGGCATCAGCGGCCTGGACGTTGGAAGCAGCACGCCGCCGGCCGTCCTGCTGAGCGGCAGCACCAAGGTGCGCTTCTGTTCCTATGGGCCGCTGCAGTTGAGAATGGCATCGAGCATTCGCACAACTGCTCCATGGCATATCACAGCGCACCCCTTTCCGGCATGCTACAGCACTGCCTCAGCCCATTCAGATGCAGATAACGGTTCACACTGTGTGCACAGGGTGCCGGGGCGTTTGGGGAGGCGGCAGCCGGCGGCGCCCGCTACCTGGCGCGCCTACTGCGCAGCGCCGCTTCCGGCTTCCCCGGCGGCGCGCGGCTGCTGCCCTGCCCCCGCGGCGCGCTGGCGGACCTCAGATTCGTGCCGCTGGCACAGCAGGAGCCGCGACCCGGAGAGATCAAGGTGGGCATCATTGATTCGGGTGACAGTTCGCATTGGCAGCTAAGAGCGATGCAATTCACAGAAACCCGGCAGTTTTTGCACTGACTCGTCGCACCGGTACAGTCTGCACCACTGTTGTGTCGGGGAGCTGGGAGGCAGGAGCAATGATGACCATTTCAGGTTTTACTGTAATGGCTGCTGTGCCAACCGGACTGATGAAGAAAGTGTATTGAGCTCCAACCTTGCCTGCCCTGGCATTGGCGCAACCTGTTGGTGGGTGTCTTTGATGCCAACAACAGGCTGGACTTTCAAATCTGAGTTGGACGAAATCAATCGATCCATTATGGGCATTTGAACGTCAGCGCCTGCGTCAGGTGTCGGTGCGCGCGGTGGGGCTCAACTTCCGCGACGTGCTCAACATCCTGGGCATGTATCCCGGCGACCCCGGGGATCCGGGCGGCGACTGCGCCGGCATTGTGGCCGCCGTTGGCCCAGGTCCGCGCTGAACGACCGCCTCAAACATGCTCGTCGCATTGCTGCATATTGAGAACTAACCCTCGCCTAGGTGGGCATTTGTGGAGCGAAATTTGAGGTGGCTTCTCCCATGGGGATCAGGACCTCTGGTCAGCTACCCACGTCGTCGATAGCAGCACCACATGCAGAACTTGGTCTGGAACACAACCTAGAATTTGTCAGCATTTCTCCGCAATGCTCCACTGCAGGCGTAACCGACAAGCAGCTGGGCGACGCCGTATTTGGCACAGCGCCCGGCTGCCCGGGCGAGGCACTCGTGCAAAACCGAAACGAAACATTCGCAGAATTCTGATCCTTCAACGATGTCTTAGCAGGGGTGACCGACAAACGGGTGGGCGACGCCGTCTTCGGCATCGCGCCCGGCTGCCTGGGCACCTCCGTCATCGTGCCGGCCGACCTGATGGTGCACCTCCCGCCGCAACTGGGCTTCGAGGCGGGCGCCACCGCACCGACGGTCTACTGCACCGTGCACGCGGCGTTTGCCGCGGACCTGCCGACAATGGCCGGCAAGAAGGTAAGCAGTGTATGTCAGACTGAGACTTTGAAAACTTCAAAGTGGCAACTGGTTGTCCACATGAGGAGCTTCGGGGCAGCGGGCGGAGGTACCAAGCACGAGTCAAATACGCAGGACGCATGTATGAAGAGCAGGGTATTTTCAGGTTTCCCATTGTCGCATCTGCCGCAGGTGCTGGTGCACGCCGGCACCGGCGGCGTCGGCCTGGCGGCTGTGCAGGTCTGCCAGGCGATGGGGTCGCAAGTTTCGGCCACTGCCGGCAGCGCCGCCAAGCGCGCCTTCCTGCGTGGCATGGGTGTCGCCACAGCCGGCTCCCGCGAGACCGCCTTTGTCGACATTGTGGGCTGCGGTGCTCGAGGTGACGGTCCTCCCTGCGGATTTGTGTCAATCATTACTGAAATGGCCAGGTCCTTGCCGTGCTTGCTGTCTCAAGGCTTTGAGGCCTCTGTTCCGTGCTCGAAGGCGCTGCCATCGTGTGAAAGCTCTCCATCTGTCAACACAAGAGGATGCCAGCTGTAATGTCACCACCTTCACCGGCGGTCGAGGAATGCCGGCCACCTCTTGTGCACAAGCCTAACTCTTGACGAATGGAATGCCCGTTTCAAAAGTGCCACATTGCATGACGCCAGCAAAATCTTGCTTTTGCTTTCAAGCAGGTGGTGTGGACGTGGCTGACATCGCAGCCTGATCATCCGTACAGATGCATTGAAATTTTAGCCATACAGGCGACGCGGACCTAGTGCTCAACTCTTGACATTGCCCTGCACGGTGGCGGCGATCGCTGGCGTGGTGAGACTGACACTGACAGCTCTGTACCTCACATCACAGGAGGCGCAGACCTGGTGCTCAACTCGCTGACGTCGCCCGGCATGGTGGCGGCGACGCTGGCGGGCGTGGCGCACGGCGGCAAGGTGGCGGAGATCAGCAAGCGCGACATCTGGAGCCCCGCCCGCGTGGCGCAGGAGCGGCCCGACGTCCGCTACCAGCTCGTCGCCATCGACTTCCTGCCCGGCCCAGTGCGTCACTTGGTAGTGTTTAGAGATCCGTAGATTACATTCGCAAGATGTGAGCAAGAGACGCGGGAGGGCCCTGACGTCTGCTACCAGCAGGTAGACTCTACCGGCCATATCGACTTGCTGCCTGGACCGGTGCGCCAATCTTATCCACACTCATGTGATTTCTACTTCTTTCCACAATTGGTTTGTCACCTGTATCCAACGACTGGTTTTGCGCCGCTTCGAGTCTCCCGATGCTCAAATGTCAGCAGCGCAGCATTTTGAATCTTGAAGCACTTGTTGGGTGTAAAACCAAGCAAATTCCATTTCCATGACACTCGAGCGCAGAACCACTCCAGGCAGCAGCCACTTTCGATCTCGTGCAAAGTCACTGACCACGGACTCTGCAGACTCGTTTACATCCAGTCGAGCAAACCGTGCCCATGCCTGCGGGCTGCTGCAAGCCGCGTACACGCATGTTGCAGGCATGGTGGCGGCAGCTCAGGCCACCCCCTTTCAGGCGTCCTTCAGCCAATCAACCTTACTAGTGTTGTCTCAACCTGAAGATGCATATGTGTTCAGGTGCTGCTTTTACGAGGGTGGCGAGCATGATGGCGGCTTCGAAGGCCGCCCACCTCCAGGCGCACTTGACGACATCCAGCTCATCTTTACCATTTCCGATCCTATTTACACGCTGTGCATGTGTTCAGATGCTGCAAGCAGCGTTCACGCGGGTGGCGGGCATGATGGTGGCGGCGCAGGCCGCCCCCATCCAGGCGCTCATTGCCCAATGTGCCTCAGTTTCACTTTGCTCACAACCAGAAGCCTTGCATAGACATCTCCACATTCGCGCAGGTGCTGCAAGCCGCATTCACGCGGGTGGCGGGCATGCTGGCGGCGGCGCAGGCGGCGCCCATCCAGGCGCTCGCTTACCCCTTCGCGGACGTCACCACCGCGCTGCGGCAGTTCTCGCACGCGCGCCACGTCGGCAAGATCGTCACGCGGCTGCCGCCGGCCGCGGAGCCGCCCTCTGGCGAGCAGGTAATGCCAATTTCGGATCCGTCTGGCACTTTCCGAATGTAATTTGCATGCGCGATTTCCAGACCAGACCCTTCACATTTCACAGAACTGCTCGACAGCTTCCTGTGCAGCCAGCTCCTGAGGGCGTCGTGAGTGAGAGTTTGGTTGGCTCCACTGACGCCATACAGCTTGAATTCGCTCGAGACCCTCTGCCTCCCCTGCAACAGGGGCGCTGGATCGTGACGGGCGGCCTCGGCTCTTTGGGCCTCATAACGGCGCAGTGGCTTGCAGGGCAGGGCCGCCGCCACATCACCCTCCTCGGCCGCTCCGGACGGTGGGTTGTGTTCTGAAGACGTCCATATACAGAATGCTCCTGTCCAACGTGGTCATCCCGGCAGTTAGCCACCGCTCTGACGGACTGGGATGGCGCATTTGCCGCTGCTGCCAAAGCCGCACGATGTCTTTGGATGGCATATGTCAGACCGGTGAGGGACCGCCATGCGTTCAATCCAAACCCCGACGGCTGCCGGATGGTCAGATCGCTCAGACACTGAACTGAGCGTCTCGCTGCAAAGTCACGCAGGATGCTGCTATGGTTATGATGTTCACGGCGATGCTTTACCGGCAGGTGTCCATCCTTAATGCTGGCCAGGCTGCGATATAAGACTTGCCCAACCCTCTGCAGGGTGGTCCGGTTACCCGACAGTGGTTGTGGCGGACACGCTTTCTGGCTTCGCAATGTTGGTGGAAAGAAAGCTTGATCCCACACGCTGATGAGGATTTGTGTGGATCAGCTCACAAAGCAGATGGTCAGGCCAGCCGACCGGCACCATGGCGGACGCGCTGCCAGTGGATGAAATGGCCGTTTACCATGAACAGCTTTGAAGCAAAGCCCCGCTCATTCCCTGCAGCTGGTTCGAACAGCCGACCGACACGTGGCAGACGTGGTGTCAGTTGAATGAGTTGATCGTCCCCAGCTGAACCTGCTGTAAACTTTTGGGGCCGTAATGCAAATCTTTGCTGAATTGCAGGTGGTCTGGCGAGCCGATCGGCATCGTGGCGGATGCGCTGGCGGGGCGCTACGCCGGCTGCCTCACCATCGCGCGCTGCGACACGGGCAGCCGCGCCGAGGTGGAGGAGGTGATGCGCACGGGCAAGGGGCAGCCGCCGCCGCAGGGCATCATCAACTCCGGCGGAATGCTGGCTGATGCCGTCATCCCAAAACAGACAGCCGCAGGCGTCAGGTGAAAGAGAACTCCCATGATCATCAAACTGGTTATCCCCTCAACCTCGGCGTCAAATTCGGTGTCACCTTGGCGAACGCCGTCACACCAAACAGACAGCCGTAGGCGTCAGGCGAAAATATACTCACATGATCATCAGATCGTTCGTCCCTGCACTCTCAGCGTCTAGTCCGGTGACCTTAGCATAATTGTCATCCCAAACAGACCGCAGCGGCTGTCAGGTGGCATGCTGCGTACATGAGCAGCATGGCAGATCTGCCATTTCCAGCGCACCTCTCTGCAACACCTGCCAGGCGCAGCAATATAGCTGTTTCTAGTGCAGAGCCCGGAATGCCTGCATGTTCGACTGTCGTGCATTGCGTCAAGCCTCAAGCGCGCTAGGCACTGACGGTTGCGCAGTTTTCGTGTTTCGGCCCCTGCAACAAGAACTACAATTAAGGATCCAATACGTCGGCTGACAAAGTACCCTGCAATGCGAAAAGCGAGCTCCTGTTGTCGTCCACACTTCTGTCGATGTGCGTTCTTACCCTCCGCATACACTTCGAAAATGCAGTCACCTCATCGACTGCTTGCCATGTATTGCATGCAGGGCGGTGTTTGCGCCGAAGCTGGCGTCCACGATGGCGATCAGCGCCGCGTCTGCCGCGCAGCCGCTGGACGCATCCGTGCTCTTCTCCTCCGCAGCCTCCCTCTTCGGCGCGCCTGGTACGCCCCTTTGAACTAGTTTCGTACCTGCTAGAATGCACCAGTGTGCCTTGTCAGCGCACGGCACCTTGTCAGGTGCCTGCAGCATGCTAGGTGCTTGCAAAAGCATGCCAGCAATATGTGTGGGAAGTGATGCTCTATGCATAGGGGCATGTTCTCAAACGACATCTAATCTGGGTCACTGCCGCTCAAACAAGGCCGGTGCTGATGCGCGTGCTGTAGGCCAGGCCAACTACGCGGCCGCGAATGCGGCGCTGGAGGCGTGGGCGGGCGCCGAGGCGTCTCGTGGAAGCGTCAGCATGGCGGTCCAGTGGGGCGCCTGGGCTGCAGGTGCGCTCAGCATTCTGCCAAAGTGACTAGAATGCCACTGTGTTTCATACAGCTTCAAATTTCCTGTTCAGCCTCTGCAGCCTCTGCTATCGACATCCATGTATCAGCATGGTTGTCAATATGCACGTGTTCATTGATCCCGGACCCCTTGCGCATGGCAAACTCGAGGCTATCAAGGCTCGTCTTCGTGCTGACCTATCCCTGACCGCCACAATCTCCGCAGGCATGGCGGCCACAGAGGCGGTCATCGCGCGCAGCAGGCGCTCCGGCATGGCAGCGCTGGAGCCGCAGCAGGGTCTGGACGCTCTGGCGGCGCTGCTGGCGGCGGCAGGAAGCGGGAAGCACCTGGCGCAGGTGGCGGCGGTGCCCGCCGACTGGGGCATCATCCTGAAGCAGGTTTGCTGCTTTTTTAAGCATTTCCATTTTCCGTTTCAAGGGAACGCCTTGCTGGCAATGGGCCTCAAACTGCATGCCGCTGCACAGCAGGCTCCGTTGTACTCTGACTACGTCTGCAACCTTGACTGGAGTGATGGAGCCAATCCATCATGCAGACACGTCATACTCATGCACTCTGCTGTCACCGCAGGATGCTGCCGACACTCCATTCTTCTTCCAAGAGTTCGCCGTCGCCCGGCGGCAGCTGCTCGCGGCCGATGCCACGGTGCAGCTGCGCACGCGGCAACGGCGCGGCGTTTCACGGCACCCGCAGCGACGCGTGGCCGCGCCGGCCGCCGTCAGACGCGTTGCCGCACCGCCGGGCCTTGCGGACGTCACAGATCGGGTGGCGGCGGCAGCGGCGGCCATTCTGGGCGGGGCGCTCGACCGCCGGCAGCCGCTCATGGAGGCTGGCCTGGACTCCCTCGGTGAGCCTTTTCAATTTCTTGTATGCGTCAGCATTGTGACTTGCGCTTGCCAGATACGTACGTCTAGGTCAGGAAACCTGCCAGGACTGGAGCTGACAGGGAGGCAGTTGAGCGGTCATGGGACTCTGAGCTTTGTTGAGTGGCGTCTGTGCAGGCGCGGTGGAGCTGCGGAATGCGCTCGGCCAGGCGTTCGGCCTGGAGCTGCAGGCGACGGTGACGTTCGACCACCCCACCGTCAATGCCCTGGCGCCAGATACGTTTCTGCCTGAGTCTGCGGGCTTGTATATGCATGGCCTGCGGGGACCCACTCGGACACACCTCCTGATCTGGTGCGCAAAGACTGGCCCAGGAGGGAAGCCACACCCTCCTGGTGTACTAGCCGGGTGCCACTTCAGGGGGGGCGCAGTCACAGCAGCAGCATCCAGCACGACGCAGTCAGCGCTGCAAAATACTGTGACGCAGCTGCATGCGTTCCGCACAGCCGCCGCAAGATGTATGCGCTTGCTCTTTTGACACCTGAGTCTTGCACATGGTGCAGGCGAGCTGGCGGGTTGCGTGGGCAGAGAGGAAGTCTCAGGGCCGGAAGAGCAGCTCGAGCAGTCAGCGCTGAGGCACTCGCGGCGGAGCAGGAAGCAGCGGAAGCTGCAGAGCGGCGCGCCTCCAGCAGGCGTGGACGCCCCCGCGGTGAGTCCCTTCACGATGTTCTATCGTCTGCCACATTGTCATAGACTGCATCAGCAGGACTCGGCTGTGCAAGACATGTATGAAGAGGCGCCATCCTTGTGCCTGTGGCAGGACGCGTTGCCGGAGGTGCTGGCGGCAGCGGCGCGCATCCTGGGCGCCGAGGTGGCGCCCGGCCAGCCGCTCATGGAGGCCGGTCTCGACTCCCTAGGTGTGACATCAGCGTCGGGACTGTGCCCCGCCTGTGCACCTGGAGTGATATGGCGACCTGCCGCTGTGAATCCGACAGCGGACATAAAGCTATGTCATCCCTGTTGCAGCGATCGACAGGACAGCATAGCTTCTGCCGTTTGTCGGATTCACTGGCGAACTGTACCAGGTTTGCCATGATAAGTTTTCAGGAGTCTGCTGTTGACCTCCACGGACTCGGTCTGTTCCCATTGCGGGTAGTGTTGCCAGAGGTCGTCACTGCAGAATGTGCTTCAAGTATCTCAAGAACACAGCAACATACGGCCTCGAAAGTCAGAATTTGCGTGTTCAGCGACATTTAAGTTGGCTTCTGCAGGAGCCGTCGAGCTACGCAATGCGCTCAGCAGCCACTTCGGGCTGGAGCTGCCAGCGACGGTCACCTTTGACTACCCGACGCCGGCGGCGCTGGCGTCATTCCTGGCGGAGGCGGCGCAGCCGCGGGCTGATGTGGCGCTTGACGCCGCCAGCCTTGCGTCCTGGGAGTCCGCCAGCAGCCTCGCGGTGTGCTCTTCATCTGAGGTTCAGGATCACGAGACCCCTGTCATTTCCGCCTGTCATTGCTGTACAGCAGGCTGCCTGCTCGTAAGCTGCCACACCTCGCACGATGAATGCTTGTTCATCCTGATGGCAGATGTTGATGAGACATGCTCGTTCTGAGTGCCAGGGTGACAGGCTGCTTGCGTCTAATAATGGATTTATTCCAAACTCCCTGGATCAACGCCAGCTTTCTTCTGCAGAGCGACGACTGCGGGCGTCAGCCGGTGGCCATCACGGCAATGGCCTCGCTGCTTCCTGCTGCCACTGCCGCTGGCGACGCGCCCCACGCGGTACCGCTGGCGCGCTGGGACGCGGACGAATTTGCATCCGAGAAATTTTCGGTGCGTCTGGAGACGCGCTTCGGCGCCTTCGTGGCGGGCTGCGAGCTGTTCGACGCGACCGCCTTCAACATCTCGAGGTGAGACGGCCATATTATGCAAATGACCACAGAGTGCTCTGTCTGTCGCCGCAGCAGATCGTCAAAGGGCCTATGTTTCCAGGACAAGCCATCTGCAGGTCCAGTGGTGGTGTTCCACTGGACCTGTTTGTCGCCGGGCTCCTGACGCACGGGCTCCAATGGTGTCGTGGGCGGTGACACATAAGGCAAGCAGGTCACTTGCAGACGGGACGAAATGATGTTGGTGTAAAAGCCGCTGTCATTCTGCGCAGGCCAGAAGCGGTGCACATGGACGCGCAGCAGCGATTGCTGCTAGAGCACGCAGCGGCGGCGCTGGCGGGGGCGCCCGCCGCAGACGTCGGCGCCGAGCGCACCTCGGTCATGGTCGGCATTGGCACCATTGACTACACAGCTGTTTCCGCGCACCTGGGCAACAGCCTGTATGCCGCGTCAGGTGCGCAGCACACATAAAAGCTAGGTTCTGTGACATCGTCTGCAAATTTTCTTTCTGGACAATTGCCCATCCATGCAGCGGCGCTGAGCTGGCCACTCCTTGCACCCAAGCAGCATACAACACGGATGTGGCAGTTGCCTCCTTGCAGCAGCCTGTTGGTCGCCCTGCACTTGCAAAGATGCTTATGGCGCTACCTGGCACCTCCTGGCGACACCTGTCTGTCTCCTACTCCCGCAGACGGTGCCGCCAGCGTGGCGGCAGAGCACCTGTCAGTATCCAGCGATGCTTGCAAATCGATAGTACTTGAAAATCCCTGAAACGCCGTCACCTCCTTGCAGGCGGCCAGCGTGGCGCCGCATGTCCCACGTAGCCTGTCACATGCTGGCCCCCAAAAATGCCGTTGATATGAATATACAAAATCCCTTCTGCTTCTGCTCCGCAGACGGCGCCGCCAGCGTGGCGGTGGGGCGCTTGTCCTACACCTTCGGCCTGAGCTAGCGACGTAACATCACAACTTTTCATCTATGCAGGCGGTGCCGCCAGCGTGGCGGCAGGGCGCCTCTCCTACGCCATCGGCCTGCGAGGCGCCGCGGTGTCCATAGACACCGCCTGCTCGTCCTCCCTCGTCGGCGCGCACTACGCCGCCGTTGACATCGGCGCCGGCGCTGTGCGGCGGGCCCTATCCGCGGGCGTCAACCTGACGCTCAGCGCCGCCAAGACTGCGGCTTTCACCATCACAGGTGCGGGTTTTCTGACAGTGCGACTTTGAATGTCTGGTTGAGTTTGAATGTCTGGTTGAGTGGTGAAGTGAAAGTTCACTGTGCAGGCATGCTGGGTCTGTTGGAGCTGCAAACTTACCCATTGTATACTAGCAGCGGTGACTCACAACAATCTGCGTTGCGGAGCTCGAGTTGTCTCAAGCATGCATCTGGTCGGCATTGCAGGCATGCTGGCGCCCGACGGGCGTTGCAAGACCCTGGACGGCGCCGCGGACGGCTACGTGCGAGCGGAGAACTGCATCGTGCTGCTACTGCAGTCTGCAGACGCAGTCGACGATGGCTGCTGCGGCCTCCTCAAGAGCTCCGCCGTCAACCAGGCGAGTCGTCAATCGTTGTTATAGGAGGGCACCGTTGGACGCACGAGTGTGTTCTGTGAGGCGAGCTTAGCCAGCGAGGCTAGTGACCAAGCCTGCGCTCGCCGAGGTCTCCAAATTCGTTTTTGCACCCACAATGCTGCTTTGATGACGACCTGGAAGTGATACATGACTGACACTCACATTTCGTGTTTCTGGATCCCTGCAGGACGGCCGCTCCAGCAGCCTGACGGCACCCAACGGCCCGGCGCAGCAGGATGTCATCCGCGCGGCGCTGGAGGCCGGCGACCTGGCGCCGCACGACATGCGCGGCCTGCAGATGCACGGCACCGGCACGCCGCTGGGCGATCCCATCGAGATCGGCGCCGCCGCCGCCGTCGTGCAGGTTCGCGGTTGATGTTATACCCTTCACCCTTTGACCTGGGGTGCATGATTTTCTGCTGCTGCAAGTTTGAGGAGATATCGTGTCTGTACTTGGCCTGTGCTGCCAGCGCTGTCGTTTCCATGAGCACCAGCAACAAAGTTCGCTGCTGCGGTTGCATGAGCGAAGCATTGCTGGAGTCCCATGCAGCAGCATGCTGGCGCTTGGTTATGCAACCAATGGCATCCAGACGTCAGACAGAACATTTCAGAATAGCATCCTGAAATGCATTTGAATGGCGGCTTTGGATGCCATGCGAAGCGCAGCCCTTCTGCCATCGTGCTGTCTTTACAATCACCTGTCTAGCATGCAGATGGAGGCCAGCGCGCCAGCCGGCGCCGCACTCACACCTTGCTCGGACATAGCCAATCAGCTGCCTTGCCGAATGGTTCCTGCCAAGTGGTTTTTGCAGAAGTAAACCAGGGCTCTCAGGTGCTGCTGGGACCGGCGGCGGCCCAATCGTGCAGCGGCCACACCGAGGCAGGCGCTGGCACCCCCTGGAAAGCCGTGAGAAAACGTCATAAATTTTATCAAATTTTATGTCGACGAAACCTGTGCCGTCGCTGAGATAACCCTTGTGCATGGAAACGGTTGGTATCCCAGGCGTCGCTGGAGCTGGCGGAGGCCAAATCCCGCAGCGGCCACGCCGAGGCAGTCGCCGGCGTCCTCGGAAAGCACTGGGCACAAATCCGAGCTCGTCTCGACATGACCTTGAACATTCTCACCACGAATCTGTGTGACAGCAACAGGGCTCCCAGGCGCCGCTGGAGCTGGCGGCGGCCAAATCCCGCAGCGGCCACGCCGAGGCGGGCGCGGGCGTGCTCGGCATTGCCGCCGTGCTCACGCGGCTGCAGACCGGCGCCGCAGCGCCGCTGCTGCACTTGCGGGCCGTCAACCCGCACGTCGCGGACCTGCTGGCAGCGCGGCGGCAGACCGGCAGGGGCAGCGGAAGCAGCGGCGGAAGCGGAAAGGCGCTGCTGGCGGCGGTGCCGCGGCAGGAGGCGCCGGGCGTGCTGTCCAGCGACGGCTGGCACTCCGGCGTCAGCTCCTTCGCCTTCCAGGTGCTTGCTTCGTGACCCACCGACGTTGGAATTTATACAACTAAGACAGCACCCAATGTTGCGTTGTCCGGTATCTCCGGAGCATCTGTGGTAGGTCGATGAGCTGCGCATGACTACAACATTGCTGGTCAACAATCCGCTTGAAGCCGTATGCCACAGCTTTGACCTCAGCTGCTGTGAAACAGGCTGACAGGCTGCAATTTCTGCACCCTGGGCGAGGGTGCTCGAAAATCTGACATCAAATCACAGAGATGTGCCAAAACGTGCTGTAGACTGGATGAGTGAGTGCTGTCAGTGCAACAATGCATCGCGGGAAACAACCGCAAAGAGTCGTACCCTAAAACACTGCAGGGCACCAATGCGCACGCGCTGCTGTGCGGAAGCGACACCCCAGCCGCAGCAGCGCAGCAGCCGCAGCAGCAGCCTGCGTGGGTGCGCCGCCGCTTCTGGTTCGCGCCGGCGCCCCATGCGATGCTGCACCGCGGCGGCGTGGCGTCTGGCGGCAGCATTCTGCTGTTCCAGACCAGCCTCTCCAGGTGCGCATTTGCTGGGTTGACAGAGGTGCACCACCACGAGAAACCATACTGACTCTGCCACCCCATTGAACCAATTGCATCCATCGCACACGGCAATGTGCACAGGGCCTGCCGACGCGCGGCGCACGGGCCAGACTGGAGCACAGAACAGCACACTCAGCAATGTGCCGCATCGATACCTACCTTGGCGGTGTTGTTCTTACTGCCCCTCAACTGCGTGCAGGCCGGCAATGGCGGCAGCATTCAGCCTTATACGCCATGGCCGCCACCGCTTCCCGGCAGCAGCGATGCTGGCCATGGCGGCCGCAGCGGCAGCGACCGCCCGGGACGACGCGTCTGAGGCGCTGCCGGCGCTGGCGGATTCTTCATTCTCTGGCGGCCCGTCGCTCGACGGGGCAGCCCACTTGGACCTGGTTTTGGAGCTGGACGCATTGTCCGGCAACATCGTTTTCGGCTCGCAGTTCGAGGCGGCGCAGTCGTCACGCGCCGTCCACCTTCGGTCCCACATCAGCAGCGTGGCGGTGACTCTTTGAAGCAGATTCCGATATTTCCTCCCGTTTTCTCCTGCCTGAAGTGCTGGAACATGAATCTGCAGAAACATCCAGCACACATCTATGCATTATGTGCATTTGCGAGTGGGCTGCCACGCAGCAGCTACGCACAACTTCAATGAACTTATTTCATCATGAAAGCCAGAGCGGTGTGGCTAGAGCTTGCTTGTCAGAGGTATGCTGTTCGTGTGCCGCAGCGTGCAAGCTCAGATAGGAGGCAGCCTGCACGCGGCCACTGCCGCCGCTCCCGGCCTGTGCGCCGGGCGCTCACAGCCAGCCCCCGCCGCCAGCACTCCCGGCGGCGGGCCCAGAAACAGGCGGAAGCCACCGCCAGCCTCTCCGCCAGCGCTGCCGGCCAGGCAGATTGGCGCCAGACGACCGCGGCAGAGGCGGCTGTGGCCATGCAGCTCATCCTGGCCGGCAGCGGCGCGGCGGAACCTGCTTCCTGCAGCCTGTTCCTGCCGCAGCAAAGCCGCCACCCAGTCAGCACGCTGGCCGTGTCTGTAAACACTGCATCACCCAGGTGACTGTGCGACCTCTCAGTAGTATCATGAAGACACACATACTTTTGCTGGCTGTACCTCACAGGTTCGGCCTTGCCTCCGGACGATCTCATCGGACTTCGTGTTTGAGCCTCGTCGCATCGCTTGTCCTCGCTGATATCGACACCCGCTGCACCTGCAGGGCATCTGAGGGGATGGCGACTGCAAAGACTGGCGCGGCCAGCGGCCTGCACATGTGTGGACTGCTCCTGAAGGCCGCCCGCCAAGCCGCGGCCACCTCTGCAGATGCCACGTCCTTCACGACGCTGTGGCAGCGCCTGCCGCTGCCGGCACTGCAAGCTGCAGTCACAAGGTGCGTCCAACATACCGTAATGCAACCGTCCCAAGCGATTCCGTAGAGTGCATCCCCGATTGCAGAAGACTCTCATGATCCAAGGATGTGGTTGCGACCAAAGAGCACGCCAGTTCGTGGGCATGCTCCCTGCCTGATGCGGCTTCACAGAAGTGCTCATCAGTCTGTGACCCACCCACTATCTGACGATGTGGAGAGCTCGAGCACGCGTGAAGTCGGCGCCACACTATTGAGCTGCAAACGACCCTGCAGTGCGCAATGTGCTCCAGACTGTGGAATGTGTCATACTCTACGCAGGCCGGAAACTTGGCTGCTGCTCAGCACGGCGCCCGTCGACCTGCGGCGCCTGTGGCGCGGCGGCTGGTCCCAGGTCGAGACCCTGAACATCATCTTCAGCCCCACGGAGACGCTCAAGACGACAGGTGAAGCCTCTTTCATTGGCAGTAGAGCAGCCTCCGAACACTTTGCAGTCGTGGAAGCGAAGATGTAGCACTCTGCATTGGGTTGTTTTTTTGACGACACTTCCAGGTCTTTCGATGCTCTTTGGATGATCTTTCTAGTTTATTGCATTTGACTGTGGTTCAGGCCCCCACCAGCGCATCGCGACGACGGAGACGGAGCTGCAGGAGATGATTGCGGCGTGCGCCGCGGACCGCACGCTGGTGGTGGAAGACCCGCGGCCGGCCGGGCACGACCACCCGCACCTGCACCGCGCTGCCGGCCAGCACGGACACCGCGCTGCCGGCCAGCACGGACACCAGGCACGGATGTCTCAAATTTTCCTAGGCCAGTCCCACTCTCCAAAGTGAGCTTTCCTAATGCTGGTCTCGTCCCCAGCCATCATCGCAGGTGTGTTAGGTGTTGACGCTGTGGTGTCCTCATAGCGCCAGTGCGCATGTTGGCGTGCCGCCTGCAAAGAGCAGCTCGTCGGCTCAGGCGCAGATAGCCGGTTGAGCTTTTCACCCCAGGCCACCATGCCGAGGTCAGAGAGAGTTCATATGGTTTACGTATTGAGCGCACCCAGTGCAGCATGTATACGGTGCACGTGCACGGCAGCCACGTGGGGGTCGTGGCTCAACCCCCACGACTGTCACGAGCAGGATGTCGGGAGAGGCACTGCTGGAGGCAAGCGTGCTGTTGGCAGTGCGGGCGCACCCTCCCGGCTCTGAACACGCACCAACACTGCTGTGATCCCGATCACCTACCCTTGATTCTCTCCCTGCTTCTTCATGCATAGGATGCTGCCGAGGCGGTGCTGGAGGCGAGCATGCTGTGGGCGGTCCAGGCGCACCGCGCTGTGGGCCACCCCTCCTGCCTCAGCATCATCACCTTCGGCCTGCAGCGGCCGCCCGGCCCCGCTGGCCGGCGGCCGGCGGCGCCCGCCCGCTATGCCGCACTGAGCCTTGCCAGGTCAGCAGAGACTGCTATACCCCACAGGGGGTGCAATGTACAGCCGCTTGGTGCACGATCTTTTGGCAAGTATCGGGACGCGATTTGGCAAGAATCAACTCGTCCGCCCCTTGCCTTCCCGTACCTCGACCGTGTCATGACATGCAATTCATATCCAGCTCTGGCGTCGACGTGGCGTTGTTCACGTCAGCCAATCTGTCAGACTGGTCGTACTCAGCATCAAATTTGATCCAGACACCAGAGTCACAGTATCCATGCATCGAGCATGCTACTTGTGCGCTTTCCAGTAGATGGCTGTTGGACCATATGTACAGACCAGCTCCATTGTATCGGGCAAATCGCTGCAGGACGCTGTTCATGGAGGACCGCGCGGCCTGCGGCCCCGCGGTCGACCTGTGGCCGCCGCACGCGCCGCCGCCGCTGGCCACCCTGCAGCACCTGCTGGACGCCTGCGCAAGCGAGCCCTGCGTCGCGCTGCACCACGGCCGCGCCTTCGCGCCGCGGCTGGTGGCCGCGCCGGCGCCGGCGCCGCGGCTGCACTCCGCCGTCGACGCCGCGCGGACGGCAGTCGTTTCTGGCGGCACAAAGGGCCTGGGCCTGCAGTTCGCTAAGCAGATCGCCGCCGCCGGGCAGGGAACCCTCGTGCTTGCTTCCCGCAACCCGCGCCTCAGCAAGTCTGAGCTGGTGGCTCTAGCGGCGGCCGGCGCGGCGGCGTTTGTGGTGAAGTGCGACGCCGGCAGCGGCGCGGCCAATGCGCGGCTGCAGCGCTGGTTGCGCGAGTGGCTGCCGGCCGTGCAGACATACGCGCACGCCGCGGGCGCGCTGGGGTACGACGCCATTCCGGACATCACGACGGATGCCTTCCACCGCGTCACCCGCCCCAAGGTGCAGGCTGGTGCCATCCGCCCCATTTCACAGTCTCGCCGTCTTGTCGAAGAGGTGCTGACGAATCATCCCTCGTGCTGACGGCTGAAGCTCGGCATTCTTATCTGCATGTCCTGTGTGCACCCAAGGCGTCTCCACACGATTCCTGCACTGCTGTACGCTCTTGGCTGAGCAGTGGTCATCAGCGCAAGCTGAGCAGGCCTGTTGACATTTGCTGGCTCACATGTGTCGCAAGTCAGGACACACTTCCTGGCAGCGTCGCACTTGTGACTGCACAGCCATCTGGTATGAGACACAGCTGCAATCCGGGCTGAACGTGCATGCCGATTCATTGGGGCAAAGGTGTCATTGCACTGTCGCTGTCTGCAGATTGGCGACCCGGCAGCGTTCGAGCTGCTGGGCCTGGCGCAGCGCCGACTATAGCATCTATTCTCAAACCAATAAATAATGACGTAACTGCTGCAATCTGCAGATCGCCGGCTCTGCGGCGGTCGGGCTGCCGGGCCTGGCCCCCAAGCGCACCGCCCTGTCTTCGCCATACCGAGCTTCTTTGGACACCACCAACAACAGACCAAAGTTGACATCACATTTTGGCTGCTGCCCTCTGCAGATTGGCGGCGCGGCGGCGTGCGGTGTGCCGGTCCTGGCGCCGGAACGCACCGCTATGTTCTCTTCCACCTCCTCCGTCTGGAGCCAGGCGGGCGCAGCGCACTATTCTGCGGGCAACGCCTTCCTGGACGCGACCGCCGCGGCCGCCATGGCGGCGGGCCTACCCGTCACCGCCGTCAACTTCGGGCCCTTCAGGTGCGCTTTCTTGTGCGGGACTCAGTTTGTCGAGAGGACATGATGGGAGCACTGCAAGTGACGCTGTTCGCCATGTGCAGTACAGCCTCCTGCAGGCGCTACGACAGGCCGAAGGGTGTCCTCAATTGCCGGTTTCGTTTACTGCATGCATGGTAAGTCTGGCAAACTGCGCCAGCGATGCAGCCTGAGCGCCTGAGATGTGGTGGAGGAAGTCCACAACAAGTGCCACAACAAGTCCACAACAAGTCCACAACAAGGTTCTCGATTACTGTTCCCGTCCAGCACAAACTCGAGACGATAGTATCGAATGATCTCCTTTCCTGTTCCTCCATGACAGGGATGTGGGCATGGCGGCGGCGCACGCCGACTCGATGCGCACGCTGGGCCTGCACGGCCTGAAGCCCACACAAGCATACGCCGCCTTTGCGGAAGCTGGCTACGCGCCGCAAATCGTGCGCGCTGGCATTGCCGCTTCCCGCTTCCGCGCCGTCAACACCGCAAAGGGCCCCTGGGCCTTCCTGCAGCAGCTCACGGCAGCGCCCACCAACAGCGCCGCCGCCGGGGCCGCTGCAAGCCTGGATAGCGGCATTGCGGCCTCCAACACCGCATCAAATCACCAGCAGCAGCAGCAGCAGCTGCAAAGTCAGGCGGCACCGGCAGCACAGCCGGCGCTGCCGCTGGCGGACGTGGCCGCGCGGGTGCAGGCGGCTGCAGAGGAGTGCATCGGCGCCGACGGCATCGAGTCCGGCGGCCGCTTTGCGCCGGGCGCCTTCGACTCTCTGTCGGCGGTGGAGCTCTCCAGCTCCCTTGGCAAGGTGCGGTCGTCTTCCAGTTAACATTGAACTGTTTCAGCCATAGGCTCAGCTTGCCGCTTGATTGTTCATGTACTGAGATGTTGAAAGAGTGCTAGACGCTGCATCAGCGCTGTCCCAGGCTGGCAGGGGATGGCGTGTCCGGGTGCAAAAGGCTGGCTGCAGCTGCTTCCAACACAGCTTCAGCCGCTTCGCCTCCTATATTCATGTTTCTATGTTCATGTTTCTCCTGCTGAACGCATGATAGTTCATGAGCTCCTGCAAACTGCTCATGCAATTGGCGACTGTTCTGTTTTTAGGCCTTTGGGCGGGAGCTGCCCGGAACCCTAGTCTTCGACTACCCTTCGATTCCCGCCCTGGCCACCCACCTGCACGCCCTGCTGGCGCCGGCGGAGCGCTCCGCCGCCGCCGCCGAGCTGATCACGCCCGCGACCCTGGTTTCGGCGCTCGCCGCTTCCACTGCTCCCGCCGGCCCGGCGCTCATGGCGCTGCACATCGCCAGCCGCATGCTGCAGCTGCTTCCTACTTCCACTTCCGCCGCCGACAAAACTTCCAGTGGCGATCGCATCTCCACCGCCAGCCTGCAGCGGTGGGACCTGGACGGTCTGCGAGACGGGGCGCACGTGCTGCGCGTTCGCTTCGGCGGCTTCATCGCTGGCGTGGAAGCTTTCGACGCCGCGGCATTCGGCATCACGCCGCCGGAGGCGCAGCTCATGGACCCGCAGCAGCGCCTGCTCATGGAGGTTCGAATCCTTGGAAAAAAACCGATTGTCATACTTAACACTTATATATTCTTCCATCGTACAAGCTCTGGTGATCTGTAATGCAGTACGCATGAAGTCAGCGATGTGTTGCTGTGACCAGATCGAGTGGTTGAAATAGCGCAGGTGGCGGCGGTGATAAGATTACCTTGGGACTCACTCCTGATGCAGCTGACTATCTGCTGAGCTCCTCTCAGAAGAAAACAAACCCGTCCATATTGGCTGCCCCAAACATTCGTGTGCATGCTGAAGCAACAATGCAGAGCGCGAAGTACGATGCCGCAAAATGTCCTGGTACCTCTGTAGACAAGTGTCGATGCATGGCAGCAGCAATGATGCCAACCTGTCCTCCGCGCTCTGTCCGAGTCCTCCACGTGATGACTCGCCTCCGCTTATTCGCTGAGCTCCCTATCCGGCTGTGCACTTACAGTGAGAGTGCAGTGCTTCGAACTGGCCGCAGGAGCTAGGTTGAAATGTCTCAACAGACAACCGCCAACATGATGGCGTCTGCCAAGTCCCTGACCTCCAATGAGCGCAGCGCATTTTGCACTTTCTTTAATCCATCTGAAACTTTGCTCTTGCGCGCAGGCGTCGTGGGAGGTAATGCAGCCGCTGGTGTCTGCTTCCGGCTTCCAGGGCGGCGGCGCCGCTGGCGCCATGGGCGTCTACGTCGGAATCCAGCAGATGGAGTACGGAAGCCTTGCAGCGCTGCACCTTGGAGCCCTGGGCGCTTTCACGGCGACGGGCACGCCCTTCAGCGTTGCCGCTGGCCGGCTGTCCTTCCACTACGGCCTGAAAGGTTCGGCGCTCTATGCCTTGCTAGCCTGAAAACTTACATGAATAGATTCACGTTGGTGCTGGTGGTAGACGTGAGTGTCGAAAGCGTCGCAAAAGACTTGAGTCATGCATTGAATTGCGGCTTTGATCACCCTTTGCAGGTCCCGCCGTCAGCATCGACACCGCCTGCTCTTCGGCGCTGGTGGGGGCGCACATGGCCGCGGCGCACGCCGCCAAGGCGCTGGTGCCGGCCCTGGCTGCGGGTGTCAACCTCATGCTGGCCGAGCGCACCACCGCCGCAACGCAGGTGACGCATGTCTTCCCCCCACAGGCTGCCGCTGGTACTTGAATTGTGATGCGTGTACCTTTGTTGAAACTAGCAACATGGTGCAGCCATGCTGCTCGACCCACCAGTAGTCGCTGGCTGCATGCTGATGCATCCTACCGTCGCTCACAAAAGGGTGTTCAGCTGCCGTTCTGGAACGCGCCGGACTGCCTGACAGGCAGTGGCAATGTGCAGGCTGGTTGTTTCACACCCTCTAAAAGCCTCGCGCGTCATATCTGTGAGGCGGCAAGTCGCGCAGTCGACCTTGATGCACAGCACTGCACCTGTGCTCAGGTGACGACAAGTTTCCAACCCCAAAGCCCTGGCAAGTGACAACTCCGTGCATGCACAGGTGGCGGGCATGCTGACGCTGGACGGGCGGTGCAAGACGCTCGACGCGTCCGCCGACGGCTACGTTCGCGCCGAGGCCGCCATCGTCATCCGCCTGGACCCCATCGTAGAGTCCTACAGCGGCAGCAGCGCCTCCGCAGCACTAGACTATAGCAATTCTGGCACCAGCGGCGGCGGCCAGGCGGCGGCGTGCGTCATGTCCGGCTCCTTCGTGAACCAGGACGGGCGGTCCAGCAGCCTGACTGCGCCCAACGGCCCCTCCCAGCAGCTGGTCATCCTGGGCGCACTCGCGGCCGCGGGCGGCGCGCCGGCGGACGTGGCCGCGCTGGAGATGCACGGCACCGGCACGCCACTGGGTACGCCTCGGGGGCAGATATGTCGATGGTGCTGTGTGCCAAGAGTGCCATTCGATCTCTGTACTTGCCCATCTGCTGTCAACACGCGTAATCTCTCAGGCATACCTGCAATGATCCTTTGTAAGCACCCTTCACCGAGATGGATTGTGTCGCAAGGTTTCCTGTCCCAAGGCTGAGACTGCATATGCACAGGCGATCCCATCGAGGTGGGCGCTGCCACAGCGGTGCTGCACGGCGGTGCGGCGCCGGTGCGGCTAACGGCCGCCAAGGCCTGCATCGGGCACGCTGAGCCCGCCGCTGGCTCCGTCGGCATCATCCACGTGTGCTTTCTGGACTTCCAGCTAGTGATGAGATGCAGCGCTCCGATTACTTCCAGCGTGTAAACGTCCTGACTTCAAGCTCGATCATCTGGAGACTTCTGGCAGCAACTGCATGAAGGCCATTTTGCTTGAAGGCCATTTTCGAGCGATATGACAAAGTTGTATATCCTATTGACAGGCTGCCGGCATGCTGGGCGACATGCTCAGCAGCGCCCTGCCGCACGTCCGGTCCGTCAACCCGCACGTCGCGAGCATCATCGCCTCCGCGGCGGCGGCCGGCCACCTGGCGCCGCACCTGCCGCGCCAGGACGGTCCCGCGGCCGCGGCATACGGCGGCGGCAACACCACAGGGCAGAGCCTAATGGGCATCAGCTCCTTCGCCTTCCAGGTGCTGCTTCCTTGCTGAGACATGCGACAATGCATTTCCGCACGCAAAGGTTCACCACTGTCTCGTGTGCCGCCGTCCCAGTCCGTCTGACCTCCTCGCTGTTCATTGAATCTGGCCTTGACCTGAGTTGCGGTAGCCCATTCAGCCTGCAATTCCAGGCCTCGCCGCACCAGTCACAGTGCGCAGCTGCACACAAACAAGAGAACAATGAAGAAGATCTCAACTACTAGCCGCTGGGAGAGAGCTTTTGACCCGTTGTCCACTGATTTCTTGCACAGGGGACGAATGCACATGCCGTGCTGCGGCGGGCGCCGCAAGGCGACTCAACAGCGTCCTGCCAGCCTGGCGCTGCAGCTCCCGCCTGGCGACGGCAGCGCTTCTGGTTCACAGCGCCGGCGCACGCGCTGCTGCACAGCGCGCTGGCGCGCACATCGGCCGCGGGGCTGGAGGTGGCGATGCAGACCAGCGTCGTGCGCGGCGCCCTGGCTTACCTGTGCGACCATCAGATCCAGGTGCGCCGGCAGAAAACTCGCCCGAATTGCACCGTCGTAGTCGGTGTGACTTCACACACATACCGTGCAGTCTCAAGAGGACAGTGCACCGCAAGGCACCCTGCCTGTCGCTGGTCCATTTGGATCCATGCTTGCCCGGCATGTGCCGACACTGCCTGTGGCAACCATGAATTTGAGCGGTTTCAGCATTGTCAGCGTGCTACTGCACCTCAACAATGTTACATTTAGAATGCTCCGACCGACTATGGGCATTGCAGATCAGCAGCTGTGCAAGAACGCTTCATCTACGGCGGCTCACCACCATGCTTCCTGCAGGGCCGCATCCTGCTGCCGGGCGCGGCAATGTTCGAGATGGCACGAGCTGCTGCCGCCTGCCTGGGCCATTCCGACTCGAGCGAAGGTGGGTTGCGTCTCTGGTCCCGGTCATTTTACCTGCGTTGCCGTCGTTGCTGCATGCCAACGAAGCAAGCGCAATGCCGGCAGCCTCTGAACTATGTTCCCATCAGCCAGTGGACACCAGTGGTGCTGGAGCTGCAGTTTCTCCTTCACGTGAGGTGGCATAGAAACACCAGAAACACATCTCTCATGTGATTGTCTGCAGCGTCCGTCGCGGTGCTGGGCGTTAGCATCGCGGCGCCGCTGGCGCTGGCGCCCGGGCAGGGCGCTGTTGCGCTCAGCTGCACCATGGCGGCCACGACCGGCAGCCTGCGCATTCGCTCGGTGGGCGCACACGCGGCGCTGCCGGGCCAGCTGCACCTGCTGGCTCATGCAGGCAAGTGCAATTTGTTTCCTTTGAGGACTTCGAACGAAACATTGCGCCAGCCCATGTGGCAGTCCTTGCTGCACTACTGTCAGCCCCCGCTCGCCGGTGCACTGCATTTTCGGACACTGGGGAAACATTCTAGGCACGGCTGCTTGGCCCTTATTGCGAGGCGGATCAAACAGCAAACGAAGGGCTGCTCAAGCATCTCTCTACTTTTGCTGTTTTGGCACGCTTTGGTAATTATGCAGCCATGTGGCTGCCGCTGAGGCCCTGTGGATTAACCTTAGCCCACAGGCAGCTGCCTTGCCAACCACTGCCGGTCGACATCTGACGCAGGTGCACCAACAGTGGCGGCACTCAGCAACCGCCACTTTAAACTGGCGGCACAGCCGGCCTCAGCTGCTCGCACCGCACTCCACGCCAGCGCGGCCGTGGCCCCTGCGCTGGCCGCTGTCGCCGCAATTGGCCCATATCGCTCCTTCAGGCAGCAGCCCGGCAGCTATGCCGTCCACCCTGCAGTGCTGGACAGCGCCACACACACGGCAGCCGTGTTCTCCGCCGCCAGCCCGTCAGAAGCCGCTTCGGCGGTCACCCGCATCCCCGTGGCGCTCGAGGCATACTCGGCGGCGCGGCCGGCGGCTGCAAGCGGCGTGGCAGCCGGAAGCGGGAAGTGGTGCAGCGGCGCTCTGGAGGCACTGCGGCCGGACGGCAGCGTGCTCACCAGTGTCAGCCTGGGCGGCGGCGCAGCGCGGCTGTCGAGCTTCCAGGCCAAAGTAAGTTTCCTGACGACATGTTCACCTCTCTCTACCTCATTGCTCATGGTCAGCTTGCGGCATGCGGCCAGATGCGGCTGAGGGTCGAGCATGAGGCTCGACATGGGTTCAGGCTTTCCAGCCACAACATCTTTCGCAATGGAATTTCCTTTTCCATGCGGCAGTGCTTTACCATGCCCGAGGTGGTCATACCCACAGCGATAACATACCAGGAAGACAGAGCGATGAGGACGTGTTTGCTAGTAAATGGCTCCAGAGCGAGTCCTTTGATGGATGCCAAATGCCGAACTCCAGTCTTCCAGCCTATGACGATTCAGAACGATGATGGTTTCACAGCTGTGATTCGCTGACTAGCATGACCGAGGAGCAGTGATGAATAACAGGCGGGCTTCCTCTGACGGCTTTGCCGATTGACGAAACCCATGCTCCAAAAGTAATGACGCTTCACGAATCGTCCACTGAACCATTTTTGATGCCCTGCAGGTGGTCAAGGCGCCTGCTGCGCCGCAAGTGCCGCAGCTGCAGTACGACATCGTGTGGCAGGCGGAGTCTGCCAACGTGAATGCCGGACCGCATACGCGTGCACACAGCGGCATCACATGGACGGTGAGTGTCCTTCCACACATCGTCCATATTTGAGTATTTCTTTTCAGCCATTTCAGTTTGCAAAACAACACGACATAGGGTTTGGGCTGTGGACGTCCGCCGGGGGAGCATCAACTTCCTCCTTCACAGGGCTCTATCATTTGAAATATGAGATGCACACTTTCCAGGTGCAAGAGGCCGGGCACGCAGACACACTGCACACGCTCCCATCCGCTGGCCGCGGCAACGCAGCGCACCCGTCGCATGCCGCGTACCAGAGCGCCAGTCTGCTGCAGCGGCTGATGGCGAGGGGCACTGGGCTGAAGGCCGGCTCCACGCTGCAGCTGACAACTCACGGCACCCTCAGCTTCCCTGCGACCTCCGATAGAGCAGGTGCGTGTTATATGATCCCGCAAGATTTGTCAGCAGTGTCGCACATGATGCTGCTGGGTTGTGCAGCATCCGGCAACTGCACCTACGCCACAGCAAGTGCAGGAAGCACGTTGGCGGGTACGTGACAACTGAATGCACCCTGTCAAAGCTCGGACACTGACAAGTGCACTTTGCTTTCTGCAGCGCCAGCCAGGCGCACGCAACCAGCTGCGGCAGCGGCCGCCGCCGGTGCCTGGGGTGTCCTGCGCAACATGCTGCAGGAGTTCCCCGGCTTCCGCTGGGCCGGCGTTGACAACGACGCGTCCGCAGCCTCTGGCACGCAGAGTGCCATGCATGCGGGCGCTGACGCCTTCGGCTGCGCTTCAGACGGTGCGTTACCGATTTGTTTGTTGTGGCCTGACCGTCTGACTGAGCAGCAATGTTGCAGCTCTGCGATCGACAGCTTCAAATTCAACGTATTCAGAACTCAATCTCCAGTCAGCACCTGCCTTCGTCGGTGAACAGGCCGATCGTGCTGACCGCAAACTCAGTGCGTCACGACCTTTTGACGGACGAACGCAAAGTGCTGCTCTGTTACAGGAGGCCACCTGCGCAGGCAGGCTTGACGGCACTGCAACTGACGACACTGCATCTGCTGATTTCTGCTCTCTCATCGGAGACAAATGCCAATGCTCTTTCCTGTGAAGGCGCGGCATGGTGGACGCCGCGGCTGCTGCCGGTGGAGGCGCCACAGCAGCAAGCGGGCGCGCTGCCGGAGTGGCTGGCGGGCCGCGCCCTGTTGGTCACCGGCGGCCTCGGCAGCCTGGGCGTCCTTTTCAGCCTGTGGGCCGTCCAGCAGGCGCGCCTTTGCAGTACAAGCTCGCAATTGAGCTGCTGCGCTTTGGTTAAATGGTTCGACATCATCAACTCGTGCTTGTGAGCTGCCATGAACATCACTCTGCACAGTCGCTGTAGTTCGGCATGTGCACATTCATCTCCTGGTGTGCAGCCTCAAAACGACACGTGTTCTCGTTGCTGCAGGGCGTGCAGTACCTGCAGCTCACCGACTGGGCAGGCCAGCTGCCGGCGCTGCTGCTGCGCGCATCTTCTGGAGCGCTGCTGTCGCTGGCGGTCACGGACCTGGCGACTGCGGAGGGCGCAGCGGCGGCGGCAGCAGGAAGCGGCCCGTGCGGCGCCGCGCCGCCGCGCGCCGCCGTGCTGCACACCGCAGGCGAGTACTCATGTAGATGTTGACGACTGGAGGATCGGGGTGTCAACTCACGTGCTGTCGATCCTTACCACCCGCGTGGCTTGCAAGGGACTTCAAACACCTGCAGAATGTGCTCCACTGTGCTGTGGGTCTCGTCCCTCATGGACTCAGCCTCTCGTACAAAACCTCATGTTTGTATTCACAGGCGTGCTGGAGGACGGGGCCCTGGCGAAGCAGACGCCCGGCTCCTTCCGGCGCGTGGCCGCCGGCAAGGTGGCCGGCCTGGCGGCCCTGGAGCGACATTTGGGCGCGCTGCCGGTCCCTGGCCTGGCGGCATTCAGCAGCGTCAGCTCCATCGTGGCCCCGCTGGGGCAGCCCAACTACGCCGCGGCAAATGCGTCGCTGTCCGCCTGGGCCAGCGCCAAGGCCGGCCAAGGTGAGACGCTTAGTTACTCTAGTGAAGTTTGTGTAAAATTGCAGCAGTCCCAACTGTGCGGCCGCAAACGCGTCGCTGTCCGCCTGGCCAGCGCCAAGGCTGCGCAAAGTGAGACACTTGGACTGTGAACGTAATTATCAGTAGCACCGGTGTTCTGCCCCCTGGGGCACCCCAATCACACCCGCTGCAAACCCATAGCTGCGGCACAATTCTGAGAGACCCGCCTGTATGCACACATGATGCTGAGGAAACGAAACTCTGAAATCTGTGCATTCACTATGAGGACACGAAGCTGCCTAGATTCCGGCTCTGGTGCCTCGAGCGCTGCCCACCCTGCCTCTGGGGGCAGTGCTTGCGTGCTGCTCGGCCCGGTGGAAGGCGTCGCCTCAGTCTCAAAGTGATCGACCAGAGAGGGGGCGGAACCGGATGTGCATAGCAGTTTGCCATTGCCACCGCCTTGCGAAAAAGCAAGCGCCAATAACCGACCTGAGGCAACAGCACTTGAGTATTTGAAACGATTGATGTCCTTGCCTGCAGGCTGGGCGGCGGTGAGCATGCAGTGGGGCGCCTGGGCGGGCACCGGCATGGCGGTCACGCACAACCTGCTGCCCCGCATCATCAAGTCCGGTGCGCCTTGCTACTACCTGCCTTGCTATCTCCTGCCTCTCAGTTACATCTTTTCTGGGTGCACGGAGCATCCTCTAGCCAGAAAACAAACTCATCAATTAGCGTTCGGACACAAGTCGATGCATGCTGACGACTGAGACTGCTATTTACGTAACCCTGCAGGTCTGGGTGTGGTGTACCCCGAGAAGGGCCTGGCGGCGCTTGCCGCCACGCTGTCGCTGCCGCCCGCCTCCTGGCGGCCGCAGCGCGTGGCGTCGCCCTTCGACTGGCCCAAACTCATGGCCGGCGCCACCCACATCTTCCCGCTCTTCTCCGAGCACGCTGGCTTTGCGGCGCCGGCGCAGCCCGCCGCCGCTGCAGCTTCCACGGCAGCGGCATTCAGCAAGGCCAGGCGTGCCGGCAGGGGCCGCACAAGGACGCTGCAGCCGCGGCAGCAGCCGGCGGCCGCCGCAAATGCGGACGCCGCGACCGTTCAGGCGGCGGTGGCAGAGGTGGTGGCCGGCGTGCTGGGCGCGGCAGTGGATCCGGCACAGCCGCTCATGGAGGCTGGCCTCGACTCCCTGGGTGGGCATTGCATTGCAGAAACACCTAGCATGCACATGCATGGATTGTTGCACTGGTCCGCGGCACTGTGAAAGACAGCACGCTGTGCTGTAGCAAGTGTGTTCAAGCTCCCAGTGCACCGACTGATGGGCTCGTGATGACCCTCAGAGCCGTCTCGAACTCCACGCTCGGGTCACTGGGAGCTGACGCTGCACAGCCACATCAGACAATGACCGCAGCATGCAGGAATCATTTTGAAAGAGTAGTGTTTGCTTCACAAGCCACAGAGTTCACCATTGGCTCATATTGCACAGGCGCCGTGGAGCTGCGTAACAGCCTGGGCGCCCGCTTTGGGGTGGAGCTTCCGGCGACCGTCACCTTCGACTACCCCACCATCACGACCCTGGCTGGCTACCTGGCAGGTGTGCTCCCACTTGACTGACGGAGAAAACTTGTGCATGTGACCAGGACTGCGCCGGAAAAGGACAGAACAAATGCCATGCGCAGATTGAAGGAACGCCAAGTGTGCACCTGAAGGTCCTGGCACCGAAGACTGTCACGAAGCACTTGCTGACATGAAAGGTCACACATCGCGCAGGCATCATCGAACCAGCAGCGAATACGGAGGTCGTGGAGGAGATTCGTTCCTTCGCTACCGCTCAGCGCCGCGGCCGCTCTGGCCGCAAGTCCAAACGCACGCAGCCCGGCGGCGTCAGCGCCGCAGGGCTGACGCCCCGTGATGACATTCTCCGCGACGTCGCCGCCATTGTGCAGCAAGTGCTGGGTGCCGCCGTGCCGCCGGACCAGCCGCTCATGGAGGCCGGCCTCGATTCCCTCGGTGGGGGTGGTTCGTTGGTCTGTATCCTGTCAGGATGCACATGTCGCAGCACAGTCTGCAGGAATGCAGGTTGCCAGGTCGCCAGCTTCTGAACCCAAGATGTGCAGCTAGTTTCATGCCCTACCACAGCGCAATTGTCATATGGTCATGAAGCCGGCTTCTAAGCCGGTGATACCACTGTTCCTGCCCTGATCTCCAGCCCTGCTTGTGTGTTGCACCGCGCACAGGCGCTGTGGAGCTGCGCAATGCGCTGAGCGGCAAGTTCGGCGCCGAGCTGGCGCCGACGGTCACCTTCGATCACCCCACCGTTGCTGCACTGGCGATCTACCTGGCTTCAACGGCTCAGCTGGAGCAGGTGCATCCTCGAATCCCGTAATACGAATTGGAAAGCGCCTTGGCTTCCGCCTATATTTTCGGAATGACGGCGGGATTGATGGCTTCGGACCCTGGAGTACACCACAGCTCCAGTGATGTTGGCTTGAGCTTTTGGCTCGCTTAAAGCCAGCATGACGTGACATTCGTGGATCCAGAGTCCAGAGACTCGACAGACTATCGCCGTACAAGCTACTGGCCAGCTTGTTGGCTACCTTGCCCTGTGCATGACGCCGCTTCCTTGCTGCGCAGATTGAGGCCTACCAGGCGCCTGCCGGCGTGGACGAGGCAGTAGTGCTGGCACGTGTGCAGGCGGTGGTGGCCGGCATCCTGGGCGCTGCTGCGCCGCCCGACCAGCCACTCATGGAGGCCGGTATCGACTCCCTCGGTGCGCACTTTCTCACCTCGCATAGAAGCAAGCACTATGTCGGCAGCCTACAGCATGCGGCATGATGGCCGACCGGTCAGGGCACGCTTCACTCTGGCAAACGAGCATCAGACAAGTGCTCGCTTGTGCACCTTGATGGATTTGCAGCCGATGCCCTCGGATGACAGCGCCTTCCTGCAATGGTGCAGGAGCGGTGGAGCTGCGCAGCCAGCTGGCCACGGAATTCGCCCTGGAGCTTCCCGCGACCGTCACGTTCGACCACCCCACCGCCGCCGCACTGACGGCGCACATCGTCGCGGCGCTCGCCGATTCAATTACCAGCTTCAACCTTCTCCCCGGTCGGCTGTCCCTGGCCGGCTCGGAGCTGAGCTCCTGGTCCTCTGAAGACAGCGGCAGAGGCGGCGCCGCGCACGTGGCAGGCGTGTCAGGACGCTGGCCCGGCAGTGACTCCGGCGTCGCGGGCTTCTGGGACGCATGGCGCACCGAGAAGGATTTGCCGCAGGTATCTGCTCCAAATTGGCTGTGACTTAACGTACATGCACGGCGTCTAGAAACTAGCAGCACAATCATGTTACACAGTGCATCATGGTCGGTGATCCTCATGATTGTTTGTCTCTGAGTTGCCGTGTCCGGCAGTGAAGAAGACCGAAACTCCTGAGCCCAAATCATGTGCAGAGCGCTTGTTCCTGCGCACCCCGTTTGACGCCGCTGTCAAATGCCTACAAGTGACAGCTGGTGCCTGCCGCGCTGTAGGTGGTGCGTGGGACATCAAATTCTATTGTGGGAATGGGGAAAGTCGAGGAACACTGAACAAACAGAAACATAAGTACACGGGACTGTCTTTCCGCAGGTGGTGCCTGCGCAGCGGTGGGACATCGAGGTTTACTATGCGCCGGATGCGTCCCGCAACCTCACCATGGACGTGCGCCTGGCGGCCTTCGTGACCGGCTTCGACAGATTTGATGCCACCGCCTTTAGGTGCGCACATGCTGCAAGACCGACAAGTTCATGTCTTCTTTGTCCTCAAGATCAAAGCACTCGAGCACTGCAGCTGCCACCCGACGGGCTGACAGCGGCAGCCTCGTGATGCTGTAGTGCATGTCTGCCACCCAGCTCTCTCTCTGGCATCATCGTCACTCGAGAGGCACGTATGAAAAGGTACGTTTCTTGCCGAACAGGCTGTCAGCGGCGGAGGCGCAGGGCATGGACCCACAGAACCGCATCCTGCTGGAGCAGTCGGCGCTGGCGCTGACGGACGCCGCGCCTGCTACAGGGCCGCTTGCGGACACCCGCACCGGCGTCTACATCGGCTGCATGTACCAGGTGCGCAGACTGGGGGTTCTAGAATCGGGGTTGCCAGGATTCGCCAGGGAGCTACATGCACCTGACGGTAATGTGCTGTGCGCCCGCACACTGGTGTCCTCCTGTGCACCACAGGAGTACCAGCAGCTGCACTACAACTTGGGCCACAAGATTACGGCCATCGTGGCGACCGGCAATGGCCTCGCCTACTCCACCGGCCGCCTGTCCTACACCTTCGGCCTGCAGGTGGGGAATCTCGCGTGACGAAACATTCAACATCAGCACCTTGTTGATGCGCTGCTGCAGCTAATTGCTGCACCGAAGGGCGATGATGTCCGAGATCCCCTCCACCCTACAGTAGATGAACTGAGCGCCGTTTGGCCTGAGAAGAGCATCTGATACTGAGCCCTTGTGTTTCTTGCTGAGCGATGTCTGCTACAGTGTTGTTCAGGCTTCATCATATGAGCACTGGTCACAGCAGACTGACTATATTAAACTCACCTGACTGGCACTTCGCAGGGCCCAAGCATCAGCACCGACACCGCCTGTTCCTCCTCCCTGGTGGCGGCGCACCTGGCGCACCGCCACCTGCTGGCCGGCGACACCCAGGCGCGCCTATATCAGCTCCATGCACGTTGTTCATGCCATCTGACAACCGGATCATTCTGAATACATGCTGCCACCTATCGTGCAACGAAAAATGGAGCGCGGTTCGAATGTAGCTGTAAGGAAAAAGGTCAGAAGTTGCTCAAAGAACAAAGCTCGCATAGATCATCGTTTCTATCCTGCAGGCGGGGCTGGCGGGCGGCTCCAACACGCTGCTGCTGCCCATCACCAGCTGCACCATCGCGTCACTGGGCGCGCTGTCGCCCTCCGCCCGCTGCAAGACCTTCGACGCCAGCGCTGACGGGTTCGACCCATTACAACAGATATTTTCGATTTTGTCGCAGTTTGTCACATCGTGTTCCTTTCATGTCCTGTCAACCTCAGGACGCTGACGCCGCCGTCACTGTCGGAGACCACCTGGCGGCAGTGAGGCAGGTGACGCGCCGGGTGTTGGGCAGGAACCTTCATGCAGAGCATACAGGCGCCTACCAGATACCCTCCCAATTTCTTGATACAATAATGCCTGTCTCGCCGATAGGTATGGCCGCGGAGAGGGCTTTGCCGTGGCGGTGCTGGCGCTGCCGCCTTCGAGTTCCGCCGGCGCGCCGGTGCCGGCCGCCGTCATCGTGGCGTCGGCGGTCAACCAGGACGGCCGCTCCAGCGGCCTGACGGCGCCCAATGGCCCTGCGCAGACGCGCCTCATTGCGGGCGCGGTCGAGGGCTCCGGCTATGACGCCGCAGACACCAAGCTGGTGAGTTCACCTGCACTCTGCTGCTGCTGAGGCAGTTCATTTTAGACCTTCTATTTATGTGGCAGCGCCGGTCATGGCCTGTCACGGCGCTGACCTGCTTGATGGCCAGGCGCCACAAGCACGCTCCACGCTCCACGCACCACACATCCATGGCTGTTCATGGTCTAGCAAGTGCCGCACAGTGCTGCGCTGCACTTGCGGGCACAGTCACAGCCATCCAAGTGTCCTACACACACATTGCATGTCGGTTCAAAATGAGCGCACTGGCAGCGATCGAATAGCCACCCCTACAATAGGAAGGATTAGCCTTCGAAAAGCCTCAATCCGCTGCGTGACAGCAGAGTTCGTGTTTTACTTCCCTGCAGGTGGCGCTGCACTGCTGGGCATCTGATTTGCCCAAGGCAACCAGCCACAGCCAATATCCTGGAGTTTAATATGAATGGGACGTAAACATGCGTTGTGCTGCTGCATACAGGTTGCGCTGCACGGCACGGGCACGCCGCTGGGCGACCCCATCGAGGTGTCGGCGCTGGGGCAGGCGCTGAACGCCCGCGGCCGCGCCCGCAGCCAAGTCGCAATTGCCGCCGTCAAGTCGTGCTACGGGCACACAGAGGGCGCCGCCGGCCTGACAGGTGACACCCTGTTTGCATCAGCACAGCTGTAAATCGGCAGGGTATCCAGCAATCTTGAATGAGGAAACCTCGACTATAAGTCCATCAATGCCGATGTCCTCGGGTCGTGGGCATGTGACAGCAAGGCGACCTGCGCAGTTCTGCCGGCACTTTCTGATGCTTCGGATGGCGCCTGTTTGGGATGCTTGTCAACTCACGATGGCCACCAGACCGCTGTATTACGCTGCCATCAATGACGCTCAGTAGCAGTGTGCAAACAGAAGTGTTCTTGGCATCAACATTCCTTCACACTGCTCTACTGCAACGTGCAGGCCTTGTGGCGGCAGCCGCCGCGCTGCGGCACCGGGCGCAGCCACCGGTCATGAACCTGCGCAACCTCAACCCCTATGTGGCGTCTGCGCTCACAGACTGGCGCAAGGTCGCCACCAACCTGGCCGCGGCCGTGCCCAGAGGTGAGACGAACAATGGGAGGTTCCTATTTGTTGGGCATTGCTGCGACAGTTGCACAAGGCTGGTTTGGAGATTGCAACGTGTGCAAGGAGATTGGCACCAGCGGACGGAGCCAGAGGCTTGAAGGACGCACGGCTTTCGCAGGCATGATATTGAAAGTCTCTTCCCTCATGCCGCAGGGTATGCGCCGATGGCAGAGTGGTCAGCGGATGCGTGCGCGGGCACCAGCTCCTTCGGCATGAGCGGCACAAACGCCTATGCCCTGGCTCTGCACCCCGAGGAGCTGTGCTTCAGCGCCACCACCAACAAACCGCCCATCTGGCAGCGGCTTAGGTACGAAAGTGTTCCGACAACGATTTTTGTCGCACCATGAGCAGCAGTGTGCAGCGCGCCAGTGCCATCTCCAAATGATGCAGACACTCCGAGCATGAATCCATGCAGTGTTGCTGTTCGATTCCATGTGATATCTTGGGATTTTGCGGTTTTTTCACAGATTCATGCAGATCTGCAAACAGAGCTTTGTGGGCTGTGCCCTCGTCTCGAGACGGCACGCCATGAATGAAGCGCCTGTTCATATGCTCGGAGCCGCACGCACTCTCTCGCAGTGCAGGTCTGGCTGCTCCACGGGTGAAGAGAATCTGGAAAATGCAAGATGCATTATACTCATTCGAGAATCGACTGCACAACATTTCTTGCAAATGCACAGGTACTGGCCGCTGCCGATCCCCTACCTGCTGGCCGATGTGTGCACCGTGTCCGCCGGCCACGTGGTGCAATTCCGGCTGGACCCCAACCACCAGCAGCTGTCCTTCCTGCACGACCACGTGGTCTCCGGCACCTGCCTCGTGGCCGGCGCGGTGTTTTTCGAGATGGCAGCGCTCGCTGGGCGGCCGCTGTTCGAGGACGGGCTGCAGGACGACTCCAAAACCCTGGCCGCTACAGGGTGCACGATCCCCGCGCCCATGCTGCTGCTGGACCCGGAGGCTGGCGCCTCGCCGATTGTCACGTGCGACGTCGACGCGCGCAGCCGCGCCATCCGGGTGTGCTCCGAAGGCGGGAAGCTCAATTGCAGCCGCGTGACGCCTGTCATTACTCATCTGACTGCCAACCTGGCGCTCATTTCAGAGGCAGCATCTTCTTCGACTTCCACCGCGTCCGCGCCAAGCAGCACGGCCGCCGGCAGCAGCGATGCGGCGGCAGACAGCCAGGCAGCAGCAGGCGGCCAGGCAAGCAGCAGTCCGGCGGCCGCGTCTGCCTTCTCGCTTGCGGCGGCGGCCCGGCGGGTGCTGCGCAGCACGACGCGTGCCATGCGGCGCACGGCAGAAGTAGCGGCGGCGGCGAAAGACCGCGGCCTGGCAGAGCTGGCTCTGGACGTGCAGCGGCACATTGCCGGGCGTGCGGGCCACCCCGCGGCGGTGGACGCCTGCATGCACATTGCCGCCGCGCTGGCAGAGGTGTGGATTGTGGCTGTCTGGCCAGAGGCATTGCTGTTGTATCATGCTGCGCAGTTGCTGCTTGCCCAGTCAAGTTCATTCAGCTCTGTGTCTGGTGGATCAGCTGTCACTGATGATTCTGCACAGACAGCACCGGTTCTAGTCTCTGAAGCGGTTTTGTCGCAGGCTGGCGAGGACGGTGAGCCGGCGCCGTTGCGGGTGCCGACCACAGCGGCGGCGTACGCGCCGCCCGCAGAGCTGCAGGACAACAACGGCTGGGCGGCTGCCGTCATTCAAGGTGCTCGTGATCATGAATGCATTCTAGTCGGACCAGTGAAGCAAAGTGTGCTGGTGTCAACATCCAGCAGGTGCAGGGCTGGGCAAAACTTGCAAATTGTTCAGGAAGCTTAATTTCTTCGAGCTGCTCTCCCCTGTGCACAGGTTTCCTGCCGGACGGCTCTGCGCTCAGCAGCTTCCGGCTGGTTTCCGCCTTCCGCCGCGCCGGTGGCCTGGCGCGCCTGTCGGGCCTGCAGGCGAAGGCGCAGGCGCCGCCGAAGTGCGTCGCGGCGCCGGCGCCGCCGCAGCTCACTTACTCCCTGCGCTGGCTGGCGGAGGCGCCGGCGCAGCAGGCCGCGGCCAGCAGCATTGCCCTTCTGGCGGCGGGACACAAATGGACCCTCGATTCCGGCAAGCAGAAGTAAGTCTCTTGGTGTCATGCCTGCTGCAACTGCACAATTGTGTTTGACATGTTCGTGCATTTGCAGGAAGATATGCCCTTTCCATGACACCAGCAGCCATTGCTTGTCTGCCCTTGATCTGTGAGGTCTCGCTTTGGCGTCTGGACACATGTCACACCTGTGCAGGTGGCGGTTTGCCGTGCCTGCAGCAGGGCAGCCGGCGATGGCCGACATGTTCCTGGTGCAGCATGCCTTCAAGGCGCTGCCAGCCGGCGGCAGCGTCTCGCTCGCCACGCGCAGCGTGCAGGGCGCCTCCACTGCATATTCCATCACACCAGGTGCATCTGCTGCACCTGCCTATCTAAAGACAGTTTCTGTGCACTGCAGAAGATGCTCCATACATCCGAGTCTACATTCAGCCTGCGTTGCTATGTCCTCCGAGCTCCAGGTTCAAAGACATATGCCTGCACTGCTCAAGCAGGTGGTAGCCAGGCGATAACAGAGCGCGGCGCTGCTGCTTGGGGCCTCCTGCGTGTCGCATCATCCGAGCGCAAGGTGGGGTTCTGTTGGATGGGCACGTCTTGTGAATGCGCGGGACATCTTGCATCAGGCACTTCTGGACTATCTCTGTATCGTGATTAGGCACCCGCACACCAGCTGATCTTCCCATATTCATCCTGCAGGAGCTGTCGTGGCACGGCGCGGACGCCGACCGCACTGCAAGGTGGACCTCCGAGTCTGCATCGAGCGACGCCTTTGGCTCGCTGGCGGCGAACGGCGCGGCGCTGGTGCCGCGCCTGCTGCCAGACGGCGACAGCAGTGCCAAGTTCGATGGCACCCGCGGCCTGACGACCGCAGCCGATGGCCGCATCCTCATCAGTGGTGGCCTTGGCGGCGTGGGGTCCCTCATCGGCGCCTGGCTGGCGGCATCGGAAAACAAAAACGCAGAAGTGATGCTGCTGGGCCGCTCCGGACGCTTCGCGTCATCTCCCCTGATGGCGGCCCTGCAGCGTTCTGGCAGTCCCGCTACCATGGCGCGCTGCGACGTCAGCATCGCCGAGGAGGCGGCGGCGGCGGCGGCAGGAAGCGGAAAGCCGCTGGCGGGCATTGTGCATGCCGGCGGCGTGCTGGCTGACGGCATGGTGCCCAACCAAACCGCTTCCAGCATCCGCACCGTCTTTGCGCCCAAGGTGCGAAGGTTCCAGATATGGTGGGTTTCCATTCGCTGCAGAGCGTGCAGGCGCACAGGCTGTCAAAAGATGGCATGCGCGACGATGACTTGCATCGAGGTTCCGAGCTACATTGAGTGACATGATGGAGGAAGCTGAGCTCAAGTCCTGCCCGACTGTGATGCCTCGTTGTTGGCCTATAATGTATGTACACCGACTGCACAAAGGTCTGACCATTCCTCAACTTCTGTTTCAGGTCACGGGACTGCAGCAGCTGCGGTCCGTTGCCGCCGCGCAGCCGCTGGCCTTCTGCAGCGGCTTCTCCAGCGTCGCCGCCTTTATCGGCTCGGCCGGGCAGGCCAACTATGCCGCAGCCAACTCCGTGCTGGACGCTGCCGCAGCGTCCATGCGCCTGGCGGGCGTGCCAGGTATTTGAACGCCTTTTCCGGCAAGGTTACTGCATCGCTGCATGTCGCCAGACCTGCATGGGCCGCAAAGCTGCATGGCGATGATGCTAACAAACGCCAGATTGACAGGCCCGTGATATTTCTTTTCCCAGACCTGAGCTCTGCATGCATATCCCGGATGCATTTGGCCGCGCTGGCCGCAATAATGAGCGTTGCTGCATGGTGCAACTTGGCATAAGTCGTCAACAGCACACTCGCCTCCCAGACTGCAGAGCGAAAAAAGACAACCCGTGTCAAGTGACAAGCCTTTGTGGCTCATGCACATGTTTTAGCTGCTGAGGTCCGCAGAACTGACGACACGCATAGTGCACGACTGCTGCCAGGTTCGGTGTCGACAGAAAAGCCGTAAATTGACCTTGTAATCGTGCTGCCGCAGGCCACACGGTGCAGTGGGGCGCCTGGGCGGCCGTCGGCATGGCGGCGGCGTCCGCCGCAGCGCTGACCCGCATCCAGCGCTCCGGCATGGGCATCATCCCGCCTGCCACTGGCCTGGCGGCGCTTCAGCAGCTGCTGTCGGCTGCGGGCCCTGCCACGGCTCAGGTGCTGCACTTCGTCGCCGCTTGAGTGCGATATTGCAGGACGTACAGCAAAACTGCTGCATTGTGCCAATGCAACTGAGCGAATGACGGGCAACACTCTTCATTCGTCACACTCATAGGGTGAAATGCACCATTGCTCTACACCGTGCCTAGTTGCTGCGCCATTCTGAATTGTTGTCTGTGAACACACGCTCGTGGCGATTGGCATGAATTTAGGTGTCTGTCTGTCCCGTCCAGCCTGCCTACCTTCTTGCGGCGCTGCAGTTGTTTGTGCTGTAGATGAGCAACAGCTGCACAGAAGTGCTGAAGTCACACATGATTGCTGCTGTTGCAGACGCTGGCCAGCCCCTTCGACTGGGCGCTGCTGCTGCGCGGCGCGCCCGCTGTGCCGCCTGCGCTCGGCGAATACGCAGACGCGCCACTTGCCGCCGCCGCTGCCGCTGCTAAGGCTGCGCTGCCGGAGCAACCTACATCAGCAGACAATGGGCGCGTCTCCAGGCGGAGGCGCCAGCCGGCTGCCGTGCAGGTTCGCAGAGAACTGCATTTCAACGACTGCCAGTGTTAGCTTGCTGCCTGCTGCAGAGCTATCCCCTGACGCACCGTCACAGCAGCAGCACCATACTGGCTGCTGCCAAGTATGTGTCCGACGGAACGACACTTTGCTGCAGGCACCGGGCCGAGACATCGCCGCCATTCAAGCAGACGTGGCCGCCACGGTGAGGAGCGTGCTGGGCGGTGACGTATCTGCTGACGCGCCGCTCATGGCAGCTGGCCTCGACTCGTTGGGTGCGCTGCCCAGCACCAATGTCAATATCGCAATCATATTGCTCCCAGCTCCTCAAAGACCTAGAGACAGGTGCATTCCTGACCACCTGGCAATCACACCATGATGTGCTGATCATCATCTGGATAGATGTGTGTGCCGTACAGACCATCAGCGACAATCATGTCCCTATCCTGTAGATTAGACAGACAGCATCCATGTGAGTCGGCGTGCAGCACCTGACACTGCTCGCAGACACACGAGCAATGTGAGGCCCAGCTCCAGCTTGACTGGGATGCAAACAGCTGTTTTTCATCAGCCAGCGCATTGATGCCTGCGCTCTGCAATATGGTGCATCGCTGTGAAGGTATCCTAGAAAATGCAACCAGATATGTATAGAACCGCACGGTCGCTGTGGAGCTGTGCGACGCGCTGAACGCCAAGTTTGGCGTGGAGCCGTCGCCGATGCTCACGTAAAATTTCAGCAGGCTGTCCCTGTGCATGCCATAGCTGTCGCGGACGGTCATGCTGGACTACCCGTCGGTCATTTGAGACCGACAGGCTGAGTCTGCGTCCACGTGAAGGTCCACTGAGCTTCCTATTTGCCATGCGCCACAGGGGCTGTGGAGCTGCGCAATGCGCTCAACGACAAGTTTGGCGTGGAGCTGTCGCCGACGGTCACGCTGGACTACCCGTCGATCATTGCGCTTGCCGGGCACCTGGCGGCGCAGCTGCCGCAGACACCGGCGGGTGACGCGGCTGCTTGGGACCACGAAGACGAAGATATCGAGCTGCAGGTCAGATCTGATTCAGACTCGTGACATAATGCCTGTAGCTTTCAGATGGAACATCACCTGACCAGCAGCTGCTGTACTGGCTGACGATACAGATGGACACTGGCTCTTTCTGGCATCTGGAAGATCGGTACCCATACGAAACTCATGGGGTTGCCTCCCTTCTGGCAACAGGCCTCGGCTCGTCACACTGGGCCGTCGCTGGAGCAGGTCGCCGCGGAGGTGCAGGCGGTGGTGGCGGGGCTGGTGGGCCATGCCGTCGGCGGCGACCAGCCGCTCATGGAGGCCGGCCTCGACTCCCTGGGTGCGGCTTCTGCAGGCATCTTCTGCCTGTTGTTTCTCTGATAGTTTCGTTCTGCTGCGCATTCTGGTCGGGGTAACATGCAGTCTTTGATCCTGACGCGAGCCAGCTGCAGGCCTGGATGTGGCGGATGATGGGTAATGCATGCGACTCCTAACCCGCCCCTCCCAGATCTGGACGTGTTCGTGTTGGGCGTGCCAGTGGCAGTCCCTTTCCTGCTTGGCAGGATGATATGCGCTCGAGGTTTGCTCACTGCATGAAGAATCGCTTGTGATCGCGTCATTTCCGCAGGTTCCGTGGAGCTGCGCAACTCGCTGGGCGACAAATTTGGCGTCGAGCTGCCGCCGTCGCTGGCGCTGGACTTCCCGACGGCTTCTGCCATCGCCGCCCACATCGCCTCGCTCGTCGCCCCGTCGGCGGCGGTCGTCTCTGCCGGATCACTCTCCGACTGGGACCCAAGGGCTGCCGTCAGGACTTCGGATTATGCTAGGAACGATGTCGACCCGACGGCCATCGTGGGCATTTCGGCGCGATACCCCGGCGGCATCGCCAACCCGGCAGGCTACTGGGCGGCCATCTCCGCTGCGGTCGATTTGCCCCAGCAGGTGATTCCTCCAGCATATCTATGATACTGCCACACTTTCACGCGGGAGCAGAAAGCGTCAACCTCATCTGGGGGGTGGACATCAAAGCAGCTGTGGACCTATGATGTTTACAGCATGCGCCAGAGTGATGCCCTGATATGCAGACCAGCATGGCAACCACACCCAGCTGAAACCCAGCAGCACCGTTGACATGCTGACACGAAGCCAAACAGCACGTGAACTGAATAATGCTTGAGTTCTACATCTATTCATCTTACAGACGCCATTGGAACGGTGGGACATCGAGCAGCTGTACGCGCCGGACAACGCGTCGGGCAAGATGTACACCCGCCACGCCGCCTGGCTGGCGGGCGTGGAGCACTTTGACGCGTCCATGTTCGGCTTCTCCAAGTCCCAGGCCGTCGCCACCGACCCCCAGGTGCCGTACAATGCAAATGGTCCGTCTCAGGATCTGAAGTGCTGCTGACGCTGCAGTTTTGTCTGGCTGCATGCTGCTCCCACCAGCGCACAGCATGATGCTGCACCTGGACCACTGAGGCCGCAGTCATATGTCGTCCTGTGGCGCGTCAAGTGTTCCAGCTGTAGCACAAAACCCTGAGCCGCTAAGGTAGAGTCCTACACATGGTGCGGCACAGCATCTCATTTTGTTTCTGCTGTGACCGCAGCTGCGCATCATGCTGGAGGACACGACCACGGCGCTGGAGGACGCCAAAACAAATGGCGTGACCATCGCGCCGGGCGCGGACACCGGCGTCTACGTCGCCTGCATCAGCTTCGAGTACCCATCCGTCCTGGAGCGCGGCGGCGGCAAGGTACTGTCCCGGAACGCACCTGCCTGTTCCTGGCCGGCACACAAGTACATCCTGCCTCACATTTTCTGGACGTTTTGAGTTGTTCAGGTGTTCTGCGCATGTCGACTTGGTGTGCATGGTGCGGCACCTCATGGTGCTGTCGACTACTGGATGCAGGTGACGGCGGCAAGCGCCACGGGAAACGGCCTCAGCTTCATGGTGGGGCGCGTGTCCTACGGCCTGGGCCTCACAGGTGCAGACCCTCTACAGTATTCATCATGCCACCGTCCACTGGAATGCAAAAGCACGGAAGGCCCAACTCAGCTTCGACCCAGGTGCTCTGCTCGACAGCATCCGACAATGTGATCCTGATTTCTGCTGACGCCTGCATCTGCCGCTCGCAGGTCCCTGCATCGGGCTGGACACGGCGTGCTCGTCATCGCTGGTGACGACGCACCTGGGCGCCAACGCGCTGGCAGACGGGGAGGCGGGCTCCGCCGTCTCCGCCGCCATCAACCTCATGTTCTCGCCCACCATCACCGCCGCCATCTGCCAGCTACAGGTGCGCAACCGCAAGCTGGAGTTTGCCACTGGCACTGCGGCAGTGACCAATGGGCTGCAAGGGAGAACTAGGATTCAGTTGCACATGAGCTGGGCTGCCTGCGCGGTGCCATCTGCTGGAATGACGATGCTTGTTCGAGGTCAGCCGAAGGGGCTGCAGTCAGCGCTGTGCTGCCCGACCAACATCAGGAGCATGCCGATTGCTGGGCGACCAGTGGCTCGCTCTGGGTACATTCTGCTTTGTCCAGCCACTGAAGATGGTGCTCACGCACTTGAAAGCGTCCTTGCCATGACGAATCACCTTCGTTCCTGTGCTTGCACGCTACGGTGCCAGAATGCGCACTTGCCGCCACGCAGCCCTGGAGCCATTCGGTATCGCCGGTGCATCATATTGTGTGCCTGTCCTCTCGAAGACAATGCTGAGGGTTTAATCGAATCCGATTCGTCACCTCCACAGAGCCTGTCGCCGGTGGGGCGCTGCAAGACCTTCGAGGCGTCCGCCGATGGCTACGGCCGGGCGGAGGGCGCCGCGGCTATCGTGCTGGCGCCAACAAGCGACGGCGTGCGCGCATTTGGCCTGCTGGCTGGCAGCGCAGTGAATCAGGACGGCCGCTCCGGCACGCTCACGGCGCCCAACGGCCCGTCCCAGAGCGCCCTGGTGTCCAAGGCGCTCAGGTGCGGCCTGCCGAGAGACTTCCAGCCTATTGTTATACACCTGTAAAACCCTTGCTACAGTGGTCGCTGTGCCGTGGCAGGACGCCCAGAGTGGGTCCGCATGTGGAGTATACAGTGCAGCAAATTGATCATCCATCAAGCGCAGTCTTCTGAGGGATAGCCAGCAGTGTGTAGCATGCGTGGAGCGAAGGTGGTCATGGCAGCGATGCTAGATGCGCCAGATCGGCGCATCCACGGCGATGATGCCCACCTTCAGACGTGCTGTCAAGGACATCTTGCTGGAACTCAGTCTGAAAATTATTTGAAGTGGAGCACAGCCTTGCCGAGGTGCACGATGCCGTGCGAGCGGTCAACACCTGTGCTCTTCCCAGTAGGTGATTCAGGTGCTGCTGGGGAGTGATTCGTGTGCATAGCTGGTGACGTGTCTGCGGACTGCGTCGCGCTGGTGGCCATCCACCAACATGTGCCGCCGCCCCAATATGTGATGCCGCCGCACGTCCGCTGGCGCGGTTTTCCATGTTCATTACCAGTGTGCTGCTGCGACGCAGGGCTGGCGATGTATCAGCCGACAACGTCGCGCTGGTGGCCATCCACGGCACAGGCACGCCGCTGGGCGACCCCATCGAGGCGGGCGCGCTGGGGCAGGCGCTCGGCGGCGCCGCCGGGCGGCGGGGTGGCGGAAGCGGGAAGCAGCCTGCGCGGCCACTGGCGGCGCTGTCCAACAAGGCGTGCTACGGCCACACGGAGGGCACCGCCGGCATCACCGGCCTGCTGCTGGCCCTTCAGGTCAGTCCATCGTCTATCGTTTTCGTTTCCGGGCAGCTCAATTGCCTGGCAGACAATACCTATCAGTGATGTCATGAGGCTGCCCTCCCAAGAGCTGAGCAACCAGGCTGCTTTCCCAGCGCATTAGTAGACACGAGATAGGTATGCTTCGCTTTGTGCTGACGTTTCAAGACCAAGCCTTCATGATCTGTGATGTGATTTGTGGCGCAGGCGATGCGCTATGAGGGGCACGCGCCAGTCATGCACCTTTCCGCCATCAACCCCTACGTGTCATCCACCCTGTCCGACTGGCGCAAGAAGCAGAGCCTGGCAGCCTCGGTGCCGCGGCAGGCCGCACCCGCGCCGCAGCTGTCTTCAGGCGGTGGAGACCGCACCGTCGGCACCAGCTCCTTCGGCATGAGCGGCGTCAACAGCCACGTGCTGCTGCGGCCTGCGGCGCAGGATGCTGTGCCATCTGATGTCACGTCTCACGGGTGTGTTGCCGTTGTATGGCAAATTGCATGTCCACAAAAATGCTGCCATGTTGCACAGAAAGTACTGCTACTCAGATCCTGAAACTATTTTCCTTTTCTTGCGCGCAGTCCCTGGTCACGCACACGGCTGTTCGCCGTTCCCCACCCACACCAGCTGCTGCAGTCGGTCACGTCTGCCTCCAGCAGCCTGCTTTTGGCCGCAGACCTGCGCTCTGCTGTGCTCGCCTGCCTATGGACCCCAGCTTCATCGGCCGCGGCCACGGCTGCCATGCCAGCTGGCGCAAAGGCTTGGCTGCCCGCTGCGGTGCTCTGCAACATGGCCCTGGCAGGCACGCACATGCTGACAGAGGACAGCGGCAGCACTCGACCTGCACTGCTTGGTGTCAGCATCGCCGCCGGCAGCTTCAGCATCGGCCTGGCGGCAGGCGCGGCAGGCGCAGCCACCCTGGAGTGCCGACTGGACCGTGTCAGCGGCGCCGTGACAGTCACCTGCGGCAGCCGCAGCGGCCTCAGCGCAACGGCTGCTTTGACTGAGCCAGCTTGTGACGCCGCCGCCACAGCTGCTGATGTCATCAACACAAGCACGCGGCTGGCGAGCATGCTGGCACTCATGCAGCACGCAAAAGCGGCAGCGGCGCGCCCCGTAGCCACGGCAGCGGCGGCGCTGTCGCCGGATCACGCGCCATTCGCCTTCTCGCTGGCCCTGCAGTCCGCTGCCACCCTGCAGCAGGCGGCGAGGACGGCCACCCCAGAGCGCCACAGGCTGCCAACGCTGTCCGCCTGTGCAGCACTGCTTCCGGATTCCATTCTGGCAACCTCCGGGGCCGCCGCTGCAGACCGCATTGTCCACTTGTCGCCTTCAGTGGAGTCGGCACGCCGCCGGGCGACCAGCCACGAGCTGGCGTGCAGCAGCGCCGCCGGCGGCACCCTGCTCGCGGCATCCGGCCTGGTGCATGTTCTGCGGCAGGCGCCCGGCGGCGCTGCTGTGCAGCTGGCTGCCGGCACGACGCCTGTGCTGCAGACTGTCTGGCTGCCCTGGCAGCCGCAGGCGGCGGTTGCTGCCAAGCCCGCCAAGTGGGCGGTGCTCAGCTTCCGGCAGGCGTGCCCGCTGGCGGCGATCTGCCGCGCGTCGGCGAAAGAGCTGGCGGCCGTGTCATCTGTCAACCTCGTCCTCCGCCCCGCGCCTGCCGACGGCGGCGCAAGCGGCGGCAAGGCCGAACCGGATGCCAACGTCAGATTCTTTGCTACGGAAGCAGAGCTCGTGGAGGCGCTGCGGGCGCTGCGGCCTGACCACGTGTTTTGCGTGCAGCTGCCGCTCGCCGCTACAGGTGTGGGAGCACCTTTACGCTCTTCATCTGGCTCCTCGGACATCCTCTTCTCAGAGCCTGCAGCATATCTAAATTGTTGTGCACAAGCGGCACATGTGATGCAGTCGAGCACACTGCCTTGGCATGTTCATAGGTGCAGAGTGCCTCATTGTAGGTGAAAGCCTCAGCCGCCAGACCGCAGAGGCGGCCATGCTGTGGGGCGTGCGGGCGCACCTGGCGGCAGGCGGCCGCGCGCGCATGTCTCTGGTCACCTTTGGCGCCGAAGCGACAAATGCTGCGTCCGCTGCACCAGCGCCCGCCGCCAGGGCCGCAATCGGTGCGCACTTTGTCCTCTTGCACTGTTGTCATGCCCACGGCCCGACTTACATCGTGTATCTCCTGGCAGCACCCTCCGCCTGTCACTGTGCGCCTGCTGATTCAATCAGCCTTGCTGGCCAATCAGACGAGACATGTGCAACAGGGTGCACTCAAAACTCTACCTACGCACCCACACATGACCTGATGTTGCTCACTTGTGCAGGGCTGGCGCGCACGCTGTTCATGGAGAGCCGCGCCACATACGGCACCTCCATCGACCTGCCTGCCGACTCAGCATCTGCATCTAATTCCTCGACATCCCCAACTGCCGCCCTGCCCAGCCTGGTGGCGCTGCAGACGGCCGCCTGCGCCGGTGGCGAGTACGCTCTGCGGCTGGAAGCAGGAAGGTGGTCTACGCTGCGGCTGGTGCCCGCAGCACAGCCGGCGCCGCAGCCGGTGGTGCCTGCGCCACAGGCCGCTCTCGTTTCTGGCGGCGCAAAGGTGAGTGGAAACGTTCACCCACATGAAGGCCTTTGGCCAAGGAGCAGATGCATTTGCTGCAAACCACATTCCATGGCTGGCAAATGCAACATCCGGCTTCGGCTTGATCCCAGCATATTGTGATGCGACGGCCGTCATGATGATGAACAGGTCATCATGATGAAGGCTGCCTCTTGCGATGTACTGTTCCCATCCACCAATGAGGAACTCTGCCATGCTGCATATGGAATTCAGAATGTTTGGGACATCAGCAAGCGTCGCTGGCTGCCACGGCATGGCCAACAGTCGGCACAAATTCTACCAGGCATACATCAGACCCTGCGAGGTGCGCCTGCAATGCAGGGCCTGGGCCTGGAGTATGCTCAGCAGCTGGCTGCCGCCGGCTGCCGCTGCCTTGTGCTCACCGCGCCGCGCCAAGGGAAGCACTAGCCCTGGCCCTGACGGCACGCCGCTGGGCCTGTATCGGCGCAACTCTGAGGTCATGTACCCGCTGCTGGCGCGCCTCTTCACCGCCATCATGGCGGCCGGCGGC
>JAABUL010000217.1_pt1 | contig 120638 bp, 230 predicted proteins | sample 5559151 | NCBI WGS metagenome assembly JAABUL01 (sample SAMN10711876, study PRJNA513368) | rock metagenome | isolation source: Antarctica rocks | place: Antarctica: Victoria Land, Pudding Butte sud | reverse complement strand
GGCGAAGTAGGACAGCGGCTGGTCCAGCGTCAGAAGCCAGCAGATTTATGAACTGGCGCTCATCCTCGTCTTTCTGCTTCTGCCCTGCATTACACATTGGAAGGGCGATGGCGCAGCACCAGCTGATGATGCACTTGGTGTGCGTCTCTTTGACAGCAGAGAGGAAAACGAAGTGAAACTGGCATGCCTGTCGCACAGGGCGCGCTGGGAAAATTGACGGCGCAGCAGGAGCCGACGAAGCAGCTAGTCCATATACGCTTGCACTGCAGCTGCAGCCCAAGAGAGTTGGGGGCCAAACTGACTCCCCCCTCCTCGGCAAGACGCGCTCAACTGATGTGGCTTCTGAACTGATGCAGCCGTTTCTGACTCGGCAGGACGCGCTAGAGGGGATGACGGCGCAGCAGGAGCTGATGAAGCAGCTGGTGAGTGCGCTGGCGGAGGTTGAGCGCGGCAAGCAGGCTGGCCTCAACAACTTCCTCAACGAGTATGGCGCCCGCATCGCCGGCCGCCCCTCCAAGGAGGACTACGCCCGCGTCAAGGCCGAGGTGTATTTCGTCCTGCTAGTGTATTCCCAACAATCCGTTTGTGTTTGCACCCTGTCCTCCACGCATCGCCGGCCTCACCTCCAAGGAGGACGACACCCGCGCGGAGGCCGAGGCGACAGCTGAGACCCTGGGCCCCGGATCCTTGTCCCTCAGCGCCAACACGACATTGTGTGGCGCAGGCTCCAATGCCGGCTGCCCTCATGCTCAGATCCATTCGAGGAGCACTTGGCGCTCGAGCCTTCATGTGCAGCCACGAAACCTGCCGTTGTACTTGTGCTGGTGCCGTGACGATCTAACATCTACTGCTGATGCCACCTGTGACTCATCAATGCGACTCATTGTGACGCTTGAAGCCCTTGAGAGAGCACATAATTTTGAAAGGTGTCGCCCTCTGCAATGCAGCTGGGCCAGGTGAAGGAGGAGAACTCGCGGCTGAAGGACCGGTTGCGGCAAGCGGAGGAGAACGCAGCCGCCGCAGCTGCCTCCCGCAAGCCGCGGGAAAGCGTCGATGTCGCCTCGCCGCCGGACGAGGCCCTGTGAGCGGGGCGGGCGCCGCCGCAGCCGCCGCAGCAGGCCTTGTACAGTAGCGAAGCCTATCACGCGGCTCGAGGGGGGAAGCGCGCCGCAGTTGGGGAATATCGACTTGCCGGAACAGCCGTCAGGCCCGCAGGGCACGGTTTCAGCAGCATACGTGCAACCACAGGGGAGATGCACTCTGTTGCAGTTGTGGTCGCTCTCAGCTTGATTGCGTGTGCTCCTGCCTGGCCCGTCGCAGATTTGCGATGTCATGACTGCGACGTCAGGATGCCACTGTTACAAAGCGCGGAAGCCGTGAAAACGCAGCGGTTCGATGCTGCTCATGCAAGCACAGCAGCACGCCAAAGCTGGTTCCAGCAGCCTCTTTCATGGTCAGAGTCATGACTGCCTGAAATCGTCCTGCAGGGTGCATACACATGCAACCTTCACTTGACTCTTGACTGAAACCATCCACCACAGGAGCTGCTGAAGGCTCCGACATTTGCGCCAGATGCCGAGGATCTGCCGCCGCACCACCGCTCTCCATACAGACTTTCTTCAGGCGCCGAGCCTCCTCATATAGCCCTGTCCCAGATGGTGCTGAGCCGCAGCAGCCAGCCATGCGGGTGCTCCGCGACCGGCCGCGAGTGCAGCGCCATGCCGCCAAAGTGCTTGGCGAACTCGTCGAGGCACGCCGAGCGCTCCGAGGCGTGGCCGCGCACCGAGCTGATGCCCTTCACCTGCGGCTCAGGACCGGAGAGTTTAGTTCAAGGAAAGATCGAAAACACCCTGCCATGTCCACAGGAAGCTCCGTCACTTCGTGCTGCGTGGTCTCGAGCAACCCACACATGAGCAGCCACGCAGTCAAGCCCATGCGCCGGGTGGCAAGTCGTGGAAGACATCATTGCCCAATAACCAGGTGCCCTGCACGGCGCTGCAGCAGCGTGCATTGTGGGGCTCCATGCCGGCGTGGCTGCACCGCCACGGCTGCGCGGCCGGACGGCATTGACTCATATTTAGAGAGGTTGCTGGTGACAGATGAAGATGGATCGCAACCGCGTAACGACATGACATTTCGGAAAAGTTCCCGCACCTTGCGCACGCCCTGGCCCAGGTCCCGCAGCCCCGGCGCCCGCACATACACCGGCGGCGACCCTGTAGCATTATCTCTGATAAGTAAAAAACGAAAACTAGTATGCATGTCATTCTGGCTGTGCATCACTCTGTTGATGGCCCGCAGCCTTGGCATGCCTGGAAGGGTGGGCCTTCATGGAGATCATCTGAGGCACCTGAAATACTCCTGGTTCAGGTCCGATGGTTGTGGTCATCTTACCTGTGGCGTTGGCCACCAGGAAGGCCATGGCGATGTCCTCGCAGTTGCGGTGGGCGTCCACGTACTTCAGGACGGCCGGCGGCATTGCTTCCGTGTACGTCGACAGCCAGTCACGGTGGAGGAAGGCGCCCTGTAGCGGAATCGTCAGGGGGCTGTTGTTTCCAGAGCGCTCAACTGCTGTGAATTGCTGTCTACATCAAGGATGTGTGCAGCAGAACCACCTCTGAAGTCCCTTCATGGAGATGATGAACGCAACTGCAGGCGTGCACAGCGCCAGCCGTCCTAGCACCAAGAGGTGCTGGGGGTGGTCGAACTTCCACTTCAGGGTCCTCTGGCTTCCTTGCAAAAGTAATAGCAAGGTGGGCAGCGAGCAGCGGCATGCGCAGCAACCACACACCTTGGTCAGCACCATGCTGTAGTGGCCGCGCAGCAGCACCGCGGCGTCGCGCAGCAGGTAGCGAGCGCGGCAGTCGGGACTCAGAGCCACGCCGCGCGGGAACCAGCCCACCAGCTGGTCCGCGGTACGCTGCCACGCGGCAAAGGCCGCCGCCACCTCACCGCACGGCACGATCACGTCGTCGTCGATGCTCAGCACCTGTCGTGGGAGGCTGTTTTCTTATCATTGTTTGTTAGTTATCAGTTGAACAGCTGATTGATTTGCACGTTCGTGCATGCTGTGTGGTTGACAATGTCGTTGTCAATGCTCAGCACCTGCGCATTTGTTGAAGTAAACACAGCATGTGTCACAACAGGAGTGCAAGCACGTGCGCGCTCACATGACTCATGTGAGCGCTAATACGTGAGTACCAACATGTGAGTGCCTTGGCTGCAGGCTGGAAACCCTCATGCGAAATAGGGGAGGCACCCATGTGTCTTGGGGACGCGTGCCCGGAGCACGGGCTGCAGACAGATGCTGAGCCGCAGCTGAATGTGTGTGGCAGCATATTGCCTGGGCTGTTTTGATGCAGCCCGACACACTCTCATGCTTCCGTGTGTTTATGGCGGTCAGAACCCAGAAATCAACTGAATATTTTAAGGGATGCAGAGTTTGGTGTGGACGTTTTGATGTGACTTTACCGCCATGGTGCGCAGTCCGGGTGGTGGCGTGAAGCGCTGGTTGAGGCTGGGCGATGGCTTTACTTCATACCGCACCTCCACCCGGCTGCTGTAGAAGGCCGCATCCTCTGCCGCGCTCGGCGGCCCGACCTGGCATGACAATTGACGATATATGGCATTGCAATTGACTACACAATTAAGATTCAAAGGCCAGAGAGCGCTGGGCCTGACAGTGCAGGATTATCAAAGAGCAGCAGCACAGTAGGCAGAGCTTGATGCTGGTCGAGCCTGCTAGTTCCTTTGGTCACGCGTTGTAGGACGCCAGAGCTCCAGTCGTGCCGACATCGTTGCTGTTGAATGGTCTCCCTTGCACTCCCAAGCGCAGGCGGACCAGGCGCCCCAGGTGCCAAACCCTGGATTGGGACCGCACCTGGTCCTCACACCACACGACGCAGATGGCATCCAGCCCTGGGCAGCTCGCATAATGCGCGATGGACGCCTTCAGCAGGTCGTGCCGCCGGAAGCTGTTGAGCAGCAGCGTGTAGCTGTCGGGCGCCTCTGGCGGCCGGCCGCCGCCGTACGGAATGCGCTGCATGCGGTGGTCCCTGATCGCGGGGCGCGGGCAGTTCGGCTGACCCGCCGCCTCGTCACGCGTCTGCGGCCACAGGTTTTACAGCTTCGAGGCGGACAGGGAAGGTGCATGCACTCCAGAAGCTTGCAACTGAGGCCCGATGGAGCACGTGACGGGCTTTGAGGAGCGGATTGCGCTCAGTGCTGAGTGCACAAGCCGGTGCGTCAGGTTGGGCAAGGCACAGGAACTCTGGCTGATGTGGAAGGTCGAGGCGCTCCTCACCATGACAACAAGCAGGAGCATCGTGGAGAGGGCGGCGGCGGCAGCAGCGATAAGACCCGCCCGCACGAGCCAGCCTAGCCGGCTGGCACCGCCCCTGCCGCGCATCCTGATGCTGCCGGCCCGACGCATCGGCAGCTCGGCGCCCTTTCTTGCCCTCAGCATCGGCCGCCGCTGCCGCCATCACTCGCCTGTGGCGCCTGCATGTGCCGCACTGCCGCCTTTTGTCGTTCAGGCGTCTCCCACGCTCCGCCGGTGCTGTCGTTTAGGGGTCTCCCACCCTCAGGCTGCCGGCCCAGGGCAGCTGGCAGCTGCGCACCCCACCGCCGCTGATCTGCGCAGCACCTGCCCACCGCTTTGGCTGCCGCCAACCCTTCCCGCAGGCCGGCTGCCTCAGTCGCTGTTCGCTGCAGCAGCTCTGTGCCGCCACCGCTACCTCCGCCGCTGTCGCCAAGACCGCCGCCGCTGCCGCCGCCGCGTCACTGCGGCCGGCTGTCCTTTGCCTCAATCTCGGCGGGCGTCTTGGTCTTGAGCGCCAGCGCGTGCAGCCCCGCGGAAAGCTCCTCTTTCAGCGCCCCGTACACCAGGCGGTGACGCTTAACGGGGTTTTGCCCCTGGAAGCTGTCCGACACTACCTCCACTCTGCAAGGGCATGCAAGCGCTGACAAGGCGCCCTGGCAGTTTCAAGCTCGTGCAGCACGCAGAACACTCACGCATGCTGTAACTTCGCCTTCCATGTGCTCTGGTGGGTCCTGCGAAGGTTTTGGCATGGCAGCCGTCGTATCTCGGCCGGCGGCGGCGCACCTGAAGTGCGTCTCGGCGTCGGGTGCGCCGCTGGGGTTTCCCGCGTGTCCCGCGTGCTTGTGCGACTCGTTGACGACGCTCAGGAACGCGGGCTTCAGCGCCTCCTGCAGCTTCCTGCGTCATTTTGACAACATTTCGGCGCTTTGTGCGGGTGGCGGCGGCAGCGCATGCACGATTGCGAGTGTGGCAGTTTATTCCACCTGAGTGTCGGAAAGCACATTCGCAATAGAGATTGCCGTGAGTGCGAGCTAAGCTGCATTGCGACTGCATTGCGATGCAGTTGACGCCGAGCGTCATCTGCACAAGCAGCGGGTGAATACTGAGCAAAGGGATCACCGTTCGATGGCGGTGGCGATCGGCCTTGCTGCCTGAGCTGACATCTGAGACTCTGCGTTGCTCTGCTGAGCCATTTGCACACTGCTAGGTGCACCGCGCTGCCACACTACTGATCGGCGACTATGGCTAGTGAATCCCATTTTGACCTGGTGGTCCCTGCAGGCCAGCCTGCAACATTCCTATACTGCGCCTGGCACATGCTGTCTTTCCTTCGAGCGTACAAAGGCTTGCACCCTGGGCTGCACGCAGCGGGTCGACACCACACATACACAAAAAGTCACCCATGCAGTGTCAGATTTGCAAGTGATAACCTTGAGCGGCCAAATGGCGAGCAGGGAGTCACTGCCTACAGCCAATTCGGCTGGGGCCCAAGCGCCCGTCACCAAGCCTGTCGAGGGAGACAACCTGCTGCCATCCACCCTGGGCATCGATGGCGTGGAATCGTTCCAGGACAGCAGCAGCTGGCAGTCGGCCCTCGATCTGGTCGTCAAGTCCTGCGTCGTGCTGAGGTGTGCGGTCAGCCTCCCCTGGTCAGACGTGCTGCCATACCCGTGCAGCATGCGGCGAGCATGCGGCGGCATGACGTTCGGCAAATGTCCGCATGGCATCAGCCATGCGTGCGTGCTCGACGTGCCATACGCCAATCAATAGCAGCGTTGTGTCCAAATCGACAGGCTTTCCTGACTAGCATGCTTGATCTGGCTCGCAAGTTTTTCTTCGCAGAGTCACACAGAATCGGAGCTTTGACACGGAGGCGGCCACATCATCTTATGCCACCGGCTTTGTGGTGGACGATGAGCGCGGCATCATCGTCACCAATAGACACGTCGTGACGCCGGGTGTGGCACAGTGCACGCCCTTGCAATGCCGCTGTTCAATGGCAGGCTTGCGTATTTCTGAACGTTATAAAAACATAGCTGGCATAACGGCTTTGCATGGCCTGCATCGCTTCTCACTGCTTTTGATCTGTGCACAGGCCCCACGACCTGCGAGGCGGTGTTTTTGAATCGCGAGGAGCTGCCGGTGTGGCCGCTGTACTATGACCCGGTGAGCACCTGTCACACTGCACAGCGGGACATTGCAAGATGATGGCAGAGACAGTAGCAAGACAGTGGCAAGATGGCGGCAGTGAAGCATATGGCAGGCAGAGTTTCGAGGTGCACAGCCTTGGTCGATTTGCAGTCACCAAGAAGCTGAAGGATGTAGGAAAGCTGTGTGCCATAGGCTACACAGGAACGGGAGCAGCCGCCACTTGCAAGCGTCTCAGCATGCGTTCGCCCGACAGAGCTGTGCCTGACGCTGCCTGAATTGCGACTGCCTCATTCGCCAGGTGCACGACTTTGGCTTCCTGCGATTCGACCCGAAGCAGCTGCAGTTCATGAAGAGCGGACGCATTGAGATGGACCCCGCCGCGGCGCTCGTGGGCCTGGAAGTGCGCGTCGTCGGCAACGACTCTGGGGAGAAGGTGCAACCCTGGTTCCCCCGTGTGATATTCTGCCGTTGCAGATGTGGAGGTCCTGAAGATGTTGCGTGTCGTCATTGTGGACAGGGCAGCGGCGACGGCGTGACTCTGAAAACACCGGGTCTGCCAGCGGCTGCGCAGGGACAGAAGCTGATATCGCAGCTGCATTGTACCCTGCAATCTGCATGGGGGCAGCATACATGCAACCAGCTGGAAGAGCTGTTCACTGCGCCGCCGCCACGCATGCTGGCCGAGCCACCTGCGCCGACCGCTATGTGTTGCCAATGCCGCAGCTGTCGATCCTCTCGGGCACGCTGTCGGGCGCGGCTGGACCGGTCAATTGCACTGAACCCGCATATGCCTGCTAGATAATAGGCACTGAGTATTCTATGCAAGATCACTGACTGTTCTGGGCAAAATGCCGCAGCTGTCAATCCTGTCGGGCACGCTGGCGCGGCTGGATCGGGACGCGCCGCAGTACTCGCGCCACGGCTTCAACGACTTCAACACATGTGAGGATTGCCTAAACCCTGACCATGTGGTCCAGCGCCTGTGCTGCCCACGAACAGTGCGAATGGTGATTAGAGAACAGTCCGCGAATTGACATTGCTGTCTCTGTCGCTTCTATCGCTGTGACCGTACCGGATGCTACCACGAGGCGTGCCTGAGTGAATGAGGAGCCACGAGGGGTTGGCGACAAGGACTCGAATTGCGGCGTGCAGTCTACCTGCAAGCGGCGTCGGGGACGAAGGGCGGCTCCAGCGGCAGCCCAGTCATCGACGCGAGGGGGCGCGCCGTGGGCCTCAACGCCGGCGGCAAGAACAAGGCGGCGTCCGCCTACTACCTGCCCCTACACCGCGTCGTGCGCGCTCTGGACATCCTGCAGGTGAGGACCAGTTTCTGTCCTCATGCGGATCATGGGCCGCAAGTTGGCTGAAAATGGCAAAGGATTTTGAAGTGGCAGCCCCAGCTGGCCTCGAGGAAGACTAGGCAAAAAATCCTCCAAAACGAAGCTCTGTATCATCTTTACAATATCCCTTTTTGGTGTTGCATGCATGTATTTCTCAGACAACATTCATTTCCGTTGTCCCACCTCATTATCTCTCTCGTTTCCACGGCTTTTCCATCTGCGACGCAGCGGTGCCTGGACGAGGAGCCGGGCTCATGGAGCAGCCGGCGCATTCCACGCGGCGACCTGCAGGCGACGTTTCTGTTCAAGGGCTTCGAGGAGGTGCGGCGGCTGGGGCTGCAGCGCGCCACCGAAGCCTCCATCCGCGCCGCCGAGCTGCCCACCACCCCGGGTGCGTTTCATCAAGGGTTTAGAGCACTCACATTCTGCCAAACAGTATTGCATATTGGCCGATGCGCCTGCCTCCTGAGCTGCCGAGCTGCCCACCACCCCCGCTGCGCCTTGCACTTGAGCCTTCATGACCTAAATAGCTTTTGCCAGATATCACCTGGAGACAGGGCGCTAAGACCTCCATCCGTGCCGCCGACAAGACGTGATATGTTATCTGTTTCTCAATTCTCCTGTATTACAGCTGGGGCCGGTTATGCGAAATTGGCTGCCAGACCGTGAAACATCACGTGCATAGATGCGAAAGTACTGCCGGGGAAAGTCCCTTTTTCCGCATCTATATTACTTGTTTTCGCATCTATGTGACTTGCCGTTTCAGCTCGGAAACCCCAGCTGTAATACAGGTTGGCAGGTAACCGGAAACTTAGGTTACGCCAACTGAAGTAACCGCGGTTACCAACCGTAACCGGGCCAGGATATACGGCTACTTCCGGTTCCAACAGGTCGCTCCCCATCCTACTCCTGTGAATTCTCATCATGCCAGACGAGACCGCCAGGGGCAACAGCGGCGGGCGCCCCGAGCGGCACGCAGAATGGAGCCTTACACGCCGCGGACAACCCCGCTGCGCCTTCCAGTCGCGATGCCGCACCTTGTGTGGATTGCTGTGCGAGCTGACAGGGTGCAGTGGCACTGCATGTCAGGCTCGAGGCACCACTGTCATCGTCTGCCCCGATGTGGGGACCTGCTCACGGTGTTCGCATCCCGCACCAGGCCTGGGCGGCGACCAGCACACGGACATGCTGGTGGTGGTGGTGGACAGCGTACTGCCGGGGGGGCTTATTGACTGAGGTTCAGGTCATATTTCCAGATCTACATTCACTTACAGGCCTGGGCGGCGACCAGCACACGGGCATGCTGGTGGTGGACAGCTGCTGCCAGGCGGCCATTTTGATTGGGAATTTTCGATTGAAACTGAGAATAAACTGAGAATGTCTGATTGAAACTCGACATTGATCACCATCCAGTATCGCTATGTATATATAGGCCTGGGCGGCGACCAGCACACGGGCATGCTGGTGGTGGACAGCGTGCTGCCGGGCGGCCCGGCGGACGGCGCGCTGCAGCCGGGCGACGTGCTCGTGCGGCTGTCGGGCCGCATCACCACCAGCTTCCTGCCGCTCGAGGCGGCGCTCGACGATTCGGTGGGCACCACGGTAGGCCTGGACATCGAGCGCGCCGGCGCACCCCTCACCGTCCAAGTCGCGGTGCAGGTGGGATTGGGATGACAATATCCCAACGTTGCAGTGCGGATGAGGCTTCGTGTGAAGCGTGCACACTACACGCGCTGCCTGGCTGTGGCGTCGGCAGGCTGCATCATAGTCGGGCGAACTGGGCATCGCCTCCAAGACCTGAAGCCATTGCCGTCCAGGCACTCACCTCAGGCGCACCTGACGGCTGACTGTGCATGGGATGGCAGGACCTGCACGATGTGACGCCGGACATCTTCCTGGAGATGGCGGGCGGCGTGCTGCACTCCCTCAGCTACCAGCAGGTGCAAGCAAACGCGGCACAGCAACTTGTCTGTGTCTCAAGACTTTCAGATCCCAATTGCCCTTCAGTTTCCTCTGCCTGCGGCACTGTATGCCGGGACCATCTACATGTCCTTTGCTTTGTGAGACAGCAGATATGGCACGGGCATCACAACATGCGGTTGCTGAAAACTCCTGCTGAAGGATTGTGCACTCTCCACGGATGTAGGCGCGCAACATGTCGCTGCCAACAGGCTCAGTCTACGTCGCAGAAGGCGGCTTCCTGCTCGAGCGCGCCCAGGTGCATCGTGCTCTTGCCTTCAGAATCAAGAGGTTGTGGCCACTCCGATTGCACAAACACAGTCTTTTGCGGCACGGCCCTGAGGCGCTCACTGCAGATGCACTCGCTGAGTACAGGCATGCGCCATGCTCACGAGTGCACTGAAATTTTGGCGTCTCTCGGCCAGGCCTTTTCTGCACAAGGCTGTTTTGCCACGGGACTGACCCGCCTGCAACGCGCATCCTGACCAAGGTCCGCACCGTCACATGTACCGAAGCACAGTACCGTTTCAATGCAGGGCAAACCTTGCTGCCTCTCGTATACTCTACGCCGATGTAGCAATTGACAAGCCCGCAGCAATTGCATCACAATCGTCTCAATTGCGCAGGTGCCGAAGCACGCGCTGCTGATGGCGCTCGATCACCGGCCGACGCCGGACCTGGCGGCGTTCTGCGGCGTGCTGGCCACCCTGGAGCAGGGCGCCCGCGTGGCGCTGCAGTACCGGACAGCCAGCGAGCGGCGGCGGCCCTCCACTGTGATCATGCACATCGACTGGCGCTGGTACGGAGTTACACCAACCCTGCTGTTACAGTGTGGGCTTTGTTTGCGATGTGTCAGCATCCTGGTGCACTCAGATGCGAACACGCCCTCTCGAGATGCGTGCAAAGACACTCCTCGAGCACACAGCACGATGCCGCATCAGGCCAGTGCATTCCGAACTGCAAACGTGCGTGTTGAATGTGTGCCGCTGCTGCCGGCACAGGAATGGGGAGCCGGTGCTGTGGCGGCGGAACCACACCGCGGGCCGCTGGGACTGCGACCCGGATTACCGCAGCATCATCGTGCCAGCGGCGGCGGCGGCGGCAGCGGCGGTGGCGCCAGCGGCAGCCAGCTCGGTATCGGCGGCGGACCAGCAGATGGCTGCCGCGGCCCCGCCAGCAGACAGGTCAGGCAGCTCCACGCCGGCCGCGACGCCGCATGGCAGCCCGGGCCGGGATGGCAGGGCGCTGACGGCGGCCAACGGCGTCGGCGGCGGCGAGGCCGAGCTCGGCGAGAAGGAGTTCGAGCAGCGCCTGCGCGCCTGCATGGTGCAGGTGAGCACAGCTGAAAGGCAGCACTGCTGAAACCAATGTTGGTGTCACACACTCCAATTTTGAATGACGGTGCCCGCATGGCAGGAAAGAGTTTCTTCTGCACACCAGCAGCGCTGTTTCGTGCCAGCGCTGTTTCGTGCCCCTCGTTGCTAATCCGGCCTGTTCCATCTGGCCTTCTTGTCCGAGCCGGTCTGATTCGTGACCTGTCCCTCATTAGCCTGTGACTTTGTGCGCTCGCCGTCGCGCAGCTGGAGGTGGACCTCCCAGTGGTGGCGCTCCCAGACGGCGTCCACTCCACCAGCTTCCGAGGTGAGTGTGCAGGCTTCTCGACACATGCACAGACATCCTATTGCAGGTAAGCGTTATTGTGCACGTGGACATCCTGGTCGGCCTGGTGCCGAAGAACTGCAGAGACAGCATTGGATCATGTCAAGCTCGGAGATCATCTTTTACAATGTCCTGCAGCCGCTGCAACGCAGGCGCGGGCGTCGTCGTGCACGCGGATGATACCATCGGCCAGGCGCTGACAGGCAAAACTGATGTTGATCTTGGTTGTACATTCAACTTGTCGCTGCCGCTGCACCGCAGGCGCGGGCGTCATCGTGCACATGGACGACACTGTCGGGCTGGTGCTGACAGACCGCAACACGGTGGTGGTGGCTCCCGGCGATGTGACGGTGTCTTTCTGCGCGCACCCGGGGGAGGCGCCCGCCAGAGTCCGCTTTGTGCACCCGCTGCACAACTGGTCCATGGTCTCCTTCAACGTGGCGGACCTGCCACTGGAGGTGAGACGGCTTAACCAGAAAATAGGGCTGCCGCCGCAGGCGCTCGGTCTGCGGAACCGCCTGTTTTCCTGGCCGACTCAGCTTGGACGGCGCAGCACAGAATTGGCGTGTTGGGCGTGGCATGTGATCCATACGTGCATCTGTTCATGCGACTCGGTTGTTGCCGATGGTTAAGAGGTCATACCCATGCATGCGGCTCGTATGTTGCTCGTGCAATCTTGGAAACTGTCTGCGTAGGCAAAGCAGAAGATCCGGCCGGCAGAGATTGTTGCGGAGCCGGGCGTGTCGCGCGGCGACAGCGTCTGGCTGGCGGGCCTCAACAGTGGGCACAGCATCGCGCGGCGGCGGTCGACCGTCGTGTCGGCCACGCACAGCGTCGCGCTCGCGCACCCGCACGTGCCGCGCTTCCGCGCCGTGCACGAGGAGGTTCGAGATTGCATGATCTCAAACCCACAAACAAATTTCTAGTGCTGCCCCTTTCATATTGTACTCTGCTGAATTAAGGCACAGCGCAAAAGAAATGAAACAAAGGCATGAAGGGCGCCATCGTAAGAGCTTGCCCTGCGCCGCTTTTGGCACATACCTTTTGCTGCTTGCATCGAGCGTGCTCAAGGGGTTACTTGGGCCCTGGACACGCTCGAGGCTCCACAGCAAGTGGCGCGCCCATGGCGACTCGAGCAATCGTCGATGGTGCGCAGGAGGTCGTCTCAGCAGTCAGCACCGGCAGTCTCAACCGTTGCCGTCTTGCGCAGGTGATCAAGCTGGACCACGACTTCGGAACAGCTGTCTCGGGCGTGTTGACAGACGGGCACGCGCGGGTGCTCGCCCTGTGGGGCTCCTACTCCGAGCAGGTGCCGTGCTATTTCTGCCTTGTCAGTTACATTGGATGGAGCCTTCCAGTGGCATGATGACGGAGCCTCTACTCGCGTGGCATCGCGCACTCATCAATGCACTCATCAAGCGTCTCATCCTTGATCTTTCATACGATGACAGCTTGGCAGGCCGTCAATAGTCATGCAATGCCCCTAGTTTCCCGGTCATGCAGAGCTGCGAATCAAGGATTTGTGTCTTGCATCGGTGCAGATCCACAGGGAGGAGTCAGAGTGGGTGGCGGGCCTCGCCGCGCGCTCCTTTGCGCCGTGGATTGCGCCGCTGCTGTCGACGATCCGGCCCCAGGCGCTGCCCGTCAGTGCCACCAGCCTGGCGACGCTGCCGCAGCTGACGGCGGGCGGCGGCCCCGCTGTCAGGGTGCGTCTTCTGTGCTTGTCCCTGCACCCTTATGCCTTGAACCCACGCTTCATTGGACCATTATTTGACAGCGATTCACATGTGTCTGATTGCAGTGCTGTTCCTGCAGGTGCTGGAGGCGCAGCTGCGGGGGCTGGGGCTGGCACCTACTGATTCCTTACATGCCCGGCTAAAATCAACACCATCAAAGTCGATGGTTTGTTTGCGCTTTTGTGTCTACAGGTTCTGGACGCGGAGCTGCGGGGGCTGGGCCTGGCAAAGGCGAAGCACCACGGGCTGCCGGCGGAGTGGGTCGCCTGCCTCGCGGAGCTGGACCCCGAGCGACGCCAGGTACTCGCCTTGAAACCTACACTCTTCTGAAGCCTTTTATTAGGCATAAACACGAACGTCTTGCGGAGCTGGACCCCGAGCAGCGCCAGGTACTCGGCCCAAATCCTAAAAGCTAGATGTGCTTCGACAGAGCTAGACACGCGCTAGATGTGTTTCGACAGAGCTAGATATGTTTCTCGCGGAGCTGGACCCCGAGCGGCGCCAGGTACCCACTTTGAACCCCGGTCCCTACATTTTTTGGAATGTGTACAATTCACAAGCCTTGCGGAGCTGGGACCCGAGCCCGGCGTCAGGTACTCAGCATGGCATCTGAACTCCCCAGAGGCATCTGACAGAAGCCGGCAGCGCAGATGTTGCTCAACCTGACAGTAACACATGCACAGGTGGTGAGCTGCGCGGCGGGCAGCCGCAGCATTGCCGGATCCTCAACCCTGATCCTGTACCGCACAGGTGCTGAAGGTGTCGAGCTGCGAGGTGGGCAGCGACGCGCAGTGGGCGCTGGGTAACCGAATAAAGTGTCTCGGAGCGCACCTGCCCAAAAGCCATGCTCTCAATGTTGTTTGCACTGGATGCGCAGGAGCAGAAGGTGGTGAGCTCACGCGGCGGGCAGCGACCCGCAATGCACGCTGCAGTCGATGCAGTGCCTGCGCCCTGAGCCCCGAATCTCAATCCTCAGCCCCAAACCCTGCACTGCACAGGTGCCAAAGGTGGTGAGCTGCGTTGCGGGCAGAGACGCGCAGCGCGCGCTGCAGTCCGGCGACAGGAAAAGGCCTTTCAGAGCAATCATCGAATGTCTGCTCATGTTCTTGAGCAGACATTTCAAGGCTTAATCTCTCAAAAGTACACTTATAAAACGCGCAGGTGCTGAAAGTGGTGAGCTGTGTGGCGGGCAGCGACGCGCAGCGCGCGCTGCAGCCGGGCGACTTGCTGCTGGCCGTCAACGGGCAGCCCGTCACCAGCTTTCCCGCACTCGATGCGCTGCTCGCCAGCCTGTCGGACGCCACTCCCGCGGTGGCCGCCGCCGGCTCCGCACCGGCTGCGGCGGCGGCGCCTGTGGGGGCAGCGTCGCCCCACGGCGGGCTAGAGGACGGTCAGCCGGCGCAGCAGGCAAGAGCTCGAGCGATGGTATGTCAGTGTTAGAACCTTGAAGCAACAGCCATACGGCAAGGCGGAGGAGGAAGGGGGTTTCCCTGTGCACACTGCAATGTCACACTGCGCATGGTCATATGCAACGAAGCCGCCGCCTACAGACCCTTCACACATGCGCCGTAGCTGCTTTCCACCTCACTGTGCCTCACCACAGCGGCCTCGGCCTCACCTTAATTGTTATGTGGCGGCAGGCGCAGCAGCCCGGCGGCAAGCGCGCGTCGGAGGCGGGCGCAGCTAGCCACCCGCAAAGAAAGCGGTCGCGAAAGGTCAGTGCGGCGCCCAGCCAGCCCGCGCCCGCGGCGCGCGCAGACTGCCAGCCTCAGGTTTGTACTTGGTTGCCGTGGTGCTGGTGCTTGTCTCAACGTAGCCAGATAGAAGGCTCTCGATCAACAAGTGTTGCTTAAAACCCTTAAAAACCCTAGCCATGGGGCCCCAACGTTCTCAGTTTCGACCGGTAGCGCAGGCGATGGTGAAGGTGTGCCAGGCGGGCAGCTGCAGGACATGGTGGGCCTCGGGACCCGAACTCCACAGAGCTTTGCACACTCTTCACACATCACTTGTCGTGCGCGCGCAGGTGATGGTGAAGGTGTGCCGGGAGGGGCAGCTGCATGACCTGGGGGTGCGGCTGGGGCTGGAGGCGGGCCTCGGCACCACCTCCCTCGTCCACTTCTGCGGCGCCCAGTTCCAGGTGCCCCATGCTGACAAACCTAAGGACACGCTGCCACCCAATACCATTCCCCTTCCCTATCATTGGCCTCGGCACCACCTTCCTCGTCCGCTTCTGCGGCGCCCAGCTCCCGGTGCCCTGCACTCCACGCCACCCCTGTGCACACTTACATGATTACATGCATGCCAGCTGCCGCACGTCGTGGCTCGCGCATGAATGCTGCGACCGGTATGCATGTTAGCTGACCGGTCGTTGCGCTCGAGGTTCCGGCTGCGGCTGTCGGGATTGCCCATGGTCCTGGAATGCTAGCATGTTGGCGAGTCTTGAGGCTAGGAAGCCGAGGCGCTAAGGCTACTTCTGGCATAGCCCAGTTCAGCTTCGTGGTTTGGCGAGCAGTGCGCAGGTGAGCCACAGGGCGGTGCGGGAGCTGGGGTTAACTTGCCGCCAGTGGGCAATGTCTTCATCAAGCTGACATCAAGCTGAAACAAGAGCGGACAGACTCAAAACAGTTCAAAGTTTCAGAGGAGTGAAGTTGGCAATACAGGTGAGCCACCGGGCGGTGCGGGAGCTGGGGTACCTGCCGCCAGGGGGCGGCGTCTTCATATCGCGCTGGCACCACGGCTCCCCCGCGCACCGCTACGGCCTCTTCGGCCTGCACTGGCTCACCGAGCTGGATGGCCGTCCCACCCCAGGCGCGTGCTCATTCAATTCCACGCCTCAGGACTCTGGGGGTCCTTCCTTGCAGTGTTTCAGCCTGTCCTCCCCATTTCTAATTCCATCTTTTGCGCAGCGTTGAAGGGGTTCTCGTGGCATCGTGTCCATATTGTTGGAACATGCAAGCGTCACGCTGCCCGAGTGCAGGCAGAAATAACCTCTCCTCGGCACAGTGCCGACATGAGTCCACCTAAAAGCTCTGACATCAACTCTAGGCTCGGGCAGCTGCACAAAGCATGCCTGCTTGTTTGACGGCAACTCTCGCTCCCTCAATACATGCAGACCTGGAGGCGTTCACAGCCATCGCGCGGTCTCTGCCGGACCAGACGTTTGTGCGCTGCTCGCTGTCGGAGCTGCACTCCGCCAAAGTCAAGGTGCGTCCACGCGCCAGACACCAGATCGAACAGCAGTTGAGCACATTGCGTCTGCCAACAGCAGAGCGTTCCTCATGTGTGCCTCGCGCTCAGCCGCCGCTGCGTGGATCACAGGCTATGTCCAAGTTGCCCCAAACATCTCTCCGGACCAATGTCCTGCAAGCCTCTGATATGGAAACCCTAGAATTTACAGGTGGTGTCGGTGAAGACGGACCTGCGGTACTGGCCCTGCTGGCGGCTGGCTCTGGACCCGGCGACGGCGGAGTGGCAGCGTGAGCTGCTCAGCCCGCCGCTGGATGTCGACACCGTCGCCGACGGCGACGCCGAGGCCGCGCCCGCCGCCCAGGGCCGCACGCTGCCGGCCGCCGGCGGCGACGGCGGCGCCGGCGCGGGGGCGGGCGCGGCCGCCGCCGCCGCCAGCGGCGACGCCTGAATAGCTGCGCACTACTAGGCGGCTGCGACGGCCGAGGCCGCTGGCGCCCGCGCGGTGCACGCAATTAGGCCGCGGCGCGGTGATAGCCGAGGCCGGTGGCGGCGCCTTACAGGGACGCACACATGACTATCGCCACTTTGGCGCAGACAGACACTGGATGCGGGCGGCACAGGCGGCGGTGCGTGCAGGCAATTGCGGGCCGCCCGCCGGGTGACAAACAATGCTGCAGGGCGCCGCGAAGCACGGACGGTGCAAGCGAGATGCTGTGGCACGTATTTCTGACGATAAGGCGACTAGACTCACAACATGGGGGCGCGGCGATCTGCCGCGCCTCGAACATGCTGCCGATTGAAATCAGGAATTATGGTCCATTTGGTCTTCGTTTATTCTACGATGCACACCGAAACATGAAGAGATGACACGCTGGGGCACGTTGTGGCTGCAGAAGGTCTCTGGTGTGTGAACACATCGAACAGCCGCGCTCAGCAGGGGTGATTGTCGAATGACTCGAAGTGACCACGGGCTTGTCTCATGTTTGGTGGCTCCTCTTGCAACACGTCTCTGACGTTCTTGGTCACCTCAGGACTCACGACGACCAAGGTGTTGCGATGGGAGCAATCTGACACATCCACACTCCATAAGGACAAAATTGCCCACCACAATGTCACCTCCCTGTAGGGCATTGCACAGAAGGTGTCATGTGACCACAGAGCAAGCATGGCAATCCATTTACCAAGCTATGACAGCAGAGACGATGGGGCACTCACCTTCAGGTGCTTTCAAAACCAGAACATGTTGCATGTTTCCAATTTCCTGCCCCCTGCCATCACCATGCTGCCACCTCAACCAGTATGGCCAGCCTTGCTCTTCTTTTTCTTGCGTGGGTGGTTGTGTTGCTGCTGGGGAGCGTCAGCCGAGTGTGCTATTTGCTCGCCCTCTGCTGGTGGCTGTGCTGCTGGCTTTCGCTTTGCTGAGAAGGCAGCGGCCCGGCCCGCATTTTCGTCATCAGATGATTCGTCATCGCCACCGCCTGCGCAGGCAGCAGCCACCCATCAGCCGATGTTTCTGGCAGGTCACACATCATTTCTAGCAAAGATCGACACTCCTGCAATACTGAAGCCTGTGCATCCAGCCTGCAGACTCCGCAGTAGGCAGGACGCCTTACCACGCTGCTGTGCTGTGTTTGCGCCGCCAGCGCCCCTGCCGTGCGCAAGGTGCGGCGGACCGCCCTCCTCCTGGTACCGCGCCAGCCTCCTCCGCAGCTGCGTGTCGATGCCCGCCGCCGTCAGCTTGCCCTGCACCGCCGGAACGCTCTGCCGTCAACGTCAGAACCCCAAGAGGCACACCGCCCGTAGCTGTGCCGTGATAAAATGCAGCATTTGGAACGGAGCGCAAGTCCGTGAGCGCACACACAACATGCTGCTTTGCGACAGCCTTTCGGAGCTGACGTATGCGACACATGCCTTGTGGTGTGGCAGGAAGCTGGCGCCCAGCCCGAGGCCGGCGGGCCGTGGTTTGTCCAGTTCCGCTTCCTCCGGCGACGGGTCCGCCACGCTGGCCTTCACGCCCTTCTTGGCCAGCCACTTCTGAGCCTGAGTGAGGCAGGACAGATAGAGCGGTTGATGCCAGCCCACACCCAGAGGATGAGAGTGCATGCGCGCGGGCAGGCAGTCCCTCAGCACCAGCGGCAAGCAGTGTGCACCATCTGCATGGCCTCGCCAGACGGGACAATCGCCGGGACGTCTTGGTGTCCGGCCATGTCGCCTCGGCGCTGTCGCGACTGCGTCGCTGCGTCGTGCTCAGATCAACTGTGGATGGTGCACCGGGATCAGGATGCGATCGTCACCCGCTACCTGCAAGGCCGACCTCTTGTGCAGTGACGAAAGGAGCAGGAAACCTATTCTGTAAGCCAGCAATGTGCATGCAATGTACTTGTGAGCAGCTCTGGCTCGACAGGCAAACGATGTTGGGATTGCGTCGGCAGCGGCGCTGGGGAAGCAGGACTCATTGGCTTGGTTGGTGATCCAGGAAGGTTTAAATGATAGAAACTCTCTCCAAAGGTGATAACAAGCAAATCTATTCAACCGAAAGGATCTCCAGCGATGCAGCAACCTGCCGACCGCAACAGTGCTTTGCGGCACGTGCTAGGCAGCAGACAACCAATGCGCAGCAGGGGACTATTCCTCTGCCCTCTAGATAATGTACAAACAGACCCAGCGTCGCCGAGCAGCAATGAAGCGCCCCTCATGCTCTCGACGCTCCCGCTCCCTTCCGCTATCCAAGTGAAGCACCGCCTCTAGTTTTGCTGCAAAATCAATAAGCGTTCTGTCTCGACTGCTAGCAGTGCTGTCCCGCTGTGTCGCTCCTCTCAGGCACCAGGTCGCCCCACACAATTGCTCCTCAGGTCGGAAAAAGATGCTCAATGCTGACTCGTTCCGCTCCGAAGAATGTGTCGCGGCCGATGACGCCGCCGCAGCGACTCCCGCCGCTGCATAATCCAGCAGCGCGCGTCGGCCAAAAAGGAGAACTGACTCTGTCGTCAAATCCCGCCCAGCTGAGACTGATGCAGCGGCAGCGCCACCGCGACGGCAGGCCGAGAGTAATGAAGGCCGCGGTGGCGCCGCCGCCGCCGTCAGCATGCGCGCCGCTGCCGTTGGCAGCGTGAACTTCCTGCCAACTTGCCCACCGCCTGCGCTGCTAACTCAGCAGGCCGTGCCGAGTACGAGGATGCCGCTCTGCCGCTGGCGGCTCGCGTGACTGGGCGGCGCGCGGCTGGGCGACGGCCGCGGGCGGGCCTTGACCTGCTGCGGGGCGCGCAGCCGCATCGCGCCGGCGGCGCCCGCAGCCACCGCGGCCGAGCCGGCGCGCGCGCTCACCGCCCGCAGCATAGCGCCCGTGCTCTTGAGCCCATCGCCGAGGCTGGCCAGCAGTGACGCCTGCGCCTGCGACGCCGCGAGCGTGGCGGCGCCCGCAGCGGTCGCCGCACGCGCCACCCTTGGCAGTGGCAGCACCCTCGGCGCCACCCCCGACAGCGCCAGCCCGGTGGAGGAGCCTGCGGCGGCGAATGCCGGCGCCCGAGCCGCCACGATCCGCTGCGGCACCCGCCGCCAGACCGGCGCTCCGACGGCAAACGCCGGCGAGCGACCCAGTTTCATGGCGATCTGCGTCGCGTAGCGCCGGCCGCCGAAGGCGGACAGCACAGCAAGCGCCGTCTGCGTGGCGCGCTGCACCCGCGGCCACTGGCCCACGTCCGTGATGTTGTGCGTCAGCAGGATCAGGCGGTCGGTCCATGCCAGCACTTCCCTTTGCGCTGTGTAGATCTGCGCCGGCAGCAGACGCCAGGGTTTCACGGATTGGATTGTTGTGGAATTGTGTCAGGACGGCATCGACAAGAGTGCCCCAGGTGAACAATAATGTAGCTGTGTCGGCATGGCAGTATAGCTCAAGACATCAGGTGTGTAGCGTGTGTAAATGATGCAGCTGCAGTGAGGGCTGCGGGTCTCACCTCGCGCGTCGCCTTGCGCGTGATGCCCTGGATGCCGGTGGCATACTGCACCAGGTTGTTAACATAGTGCCTGCGCATCAGATGGGAGGAGAGTTACAAGCGGTTTCGAATCAGCCCTAGGATATGATTGTTTCCTCACATGACACACACTCGCGGTCACGTCCCACAAGGAATGTCCAGTCTGGCTCCCTTAAGTCAGCAGTGGCGGCCAGCCTGTCAGCTATAAAGCATCAACACATGGGGGCAGGGCCACTCACCGGCAGTCGCTCTTGTGCAGAAGGTACAGGTTGTTCTGCAGGCTGTTGAAGCTGCGGATGTCGCCGAGGCTGAGCTTTGTGCGCCCCACAAACATGCACGATGCGGGCATCTCCGTGAGCTGCAGAGTGTAGAACATAGGAAAGTCAGTCTGGCTAGCGTCAGACGAAAAACCGTAGCTAGGTGGTTGACGTGTGAGCTGCTCACAGATCCAGGGATGAGGTGCAGACTAACAAAGAGCGCTTGAGAAGATGCTGATTCCGATACTTGCCGCCGACAGCTGTCACGACGGCATCGCCAGAATATGCCGATGCGCAAAGGTTGAAGATGCCCCGACGCTGGCATCTTAAACCAAAAGGCTGACAGCTGCTCTGGGGAGCAACGTGCAGGGCATCGTGTGCCGAGCGCCCACCATCATCTCGCGGACTTCGCCGGGGGTGCCCTTTGGCGGCGGCGGCGCGCGGGACAGCCGCTTGCGGCCCCACTCCCACAGGCTCTGCCGCGCCGGCGTAAATGCGATGTCACGGCCGCCGACTGGTCCAAAGTCCAGCGATCGCAGCGTGCCGTCGCTGGGCTGCCTTATAACAGTGTAATAATGGGCGCCTGCAGAAACAAACGCACAGTCCAGCGTCAGTACTGGACCATGCACACGACTTGACCGCACATGACCACATGCTGCCCAGACATAGTGTGGGGTTGGATTCATCTTCCATTCGCATTTCTGGGAAATTCCCGCACACGGCACAGAATGAAAAGGGACTGGGACATATAGGAGGGGGGCACTCACATCCGATGTCGCGCAGCAGACCGTTCTGCAGCGCCGCTGGTACGTGCGGCAGCTTACAGGCCAGAGGCCGCTGTGCCACGTACACCTCCAGGCCCTCGTCGGCGCCTGACAGCGTCGGCGTGCTGGCGCTGCGGCGCATCGTCATGGTTCACGGCCGCCGGAGCACGACCCCTTGGAGAGCTACGCCGATACTCAGGTCCTGCAGGCAAACAAGCGGCACTGTGGGATGCGCATCATGGCGCACAACCAGCATGTTCATATGGCGGATGGCCGCGCCGTCCGCGGGTCTAGCAGCCAGTGCAGTACGCGCGAGAAGCGCGTCAAGCCGCATCACCAGCAGGCCAAGTTGGCGTGCAGCCGGGACCGGCGCCCTGATGCGAGTGTTGCAGAGGCTTTCAAATCTGAAGCAAGCCGCCGCCACAGCAGCAATGCCCGCCTGGCCCTGCTGCCCCACAGCCTATAGGTCGCCGATCAGCAAGCACACCACATGGGCTTGTGGCACTGCAGAAGCCATATTGCCTGTGGGCGGGCTGAGTTCAATGAACCGCTGACAGCTGAGTGCAAATTAGGTGTACTGCCGTCCCTGGGCCCAAGCAGGCCTACGATCGCACTCCCTCCGAATACAACGACGCAGCGACTGAAGTGCAGGTAGCTGTCCTAGTGAGTCACTACAAGATCCTCAAGACCGCGACTCTGAGTGGTGCTGGCATGACCAAACGGGCTCCCACGCTCTGAGGCTTGTTCGAGCCCTCGAACGACTGCAGTCGGTCCCTCGGTCGGCTGGTGTTGTTCGCTGTCGCTTTCCTCCCAAGTCCAACCTGCGTGCGGCTTCTGGCTTTCGGCTCACCTGGAATGCTAAATGGGCCGACCGAGCTGCAGGCGCTCTTGAGCACCGCGAGTCAACTCCGATCCAACCCTCGGTGAAGTCGCTGCGACAGGCGGACTCCCATTACGCTCGAAACTGCACGAAATGCTCAGCGGACATCTACGCCACGCTTGAAAACCAGCTAGCAGTGCCACAAGCACGCGAGCAGAATCTGAGTTCAGCGACTGACTTCTTCGACGCCGTTGCTAATGTCATATTTTCCCGCGCCTTGTTCAAAAGGACCACAATCTTGGCGCGAATCTCTCACATCTGTGAGTCAGCAGCCGATCTTAGGGCCCGAGTAGAAGAGCAAAACGCCATAGTCTCGCCTTTGCAATCATTGTCATTTGTCACGTCATCACAGGCAGGCTGCAGGCTCCTTGCTGGGCGTTTCCACGCATGTCCACACATCCAGCAGAGTCCTCTACCCCGTCTGTACATTGCGCGGTTGGCTCGGCGCAGGGGCAGCCATTTCTCTAGAGCATTCCGTCCAAATCTTCGCCCCGTATCGCGCCAGCGGGGACCGTTTCCTGTATACCTTTAGGTATTCCTCGCCTCCGTTACGAGCTCGATGGCTCTGATGTCGGCAAGGCTCGATCCATCTAGCTGCTGCGCCGCGCTGCGCAGCCCGCAGCGATGCACTGCAGCTGGCGTCGGTCGATCTGGCCAGCCGGGGATCACCCACTGCATGCTGCATCGCCCAGTGCAGCGGCGAGCTCCCTTCGGTGCAGCGCGCAAGTCCAGCCTGCACGCGTCGAGAAGGAGGCTCCTCTGTCGCGCTGAAAGTGTGCAGCAGGACAGCGACGAGGTGGGAACTGCATGGCGCAGCCTGCTGCATCGTTCACAGCATTTCGACACATGATAATCGCCATCATGCGGCAGCCAAGACGGTCGATTGCAATGCCGCTCCCATCTGAACTCTCTCGTGCGCACGACAGACAATCGTCCTGGTCGGCGACATCGGCGGCACTAACTGCCGCCTGGTGCTGGAAAGGATCAGCGCCGGATGCAGCGATGAAATCCTGTTCCAGAAGGTTAGTTGCCGTGGGGGCAGGAGTGTCCTGATTGGGCCTCCTGAGCACTTTCGGCAGTTCCAGTTGAATTTCGCATTGTGCCTGCATCCGCATCATTGGTTTTAGCGTGTTGATGCCGCACCACAGTATAAGGAAGTGCAGGCTGTGCTGTCCTGAGTCTGACGCCTCCACGAATCCGCCGCCACCGCAGGTGTACCCAACGGCAGACTACCCCACCTTCGAGGACGCGCTTGACGCGCTGTATGCGGAGGAGGAGGCGAAGCAGCACCCGCCGCAGTCCGCGGCGCTGGCGGTCGCGGGACCCGTCATCAACAACTGCTGCAAGATGACCAACCTGGGCTGGGTCATCGACGGCGCGGCCCTGGGCAAGAGCCACGGCATCCTGTGAGTGAGGTTCAGGGGTTGTTGAAAATATCGCCGACTGTAGTCTCCGTACTGGTATCATCTCCGCTGACGGGCTGCCCACCTTTCCTCGTCGTGTCACTGCCCTTTGTGTTATGCAGATTGCATTTCGCCTGCACCCTCGAACTGCAACGCCTCGCACACAATGCACTCTGCTGCTTGACTTGCGTTCACCCGCCACGGCTTTCCGCGCTCCACGGCTTTCCGCGTGCTTTGATGATACGAATGCTGATTCACAGCTGGTGCCGAATGTTCAGGTTTGCAATCCTAAATGATTTCGAGGCCGTGGGTTATGGTATCCCGGCGGTGGCGGAGACAGACATCGTGGTCCTAAACGATGCGCCCATCGTGCCCAATGTGTGCCCTCCTTCAGCTTCACTATGTCATTGCTCAGCCTTGGTGCCGCTGTGGAGTATTTGAGCACTCTGCCGGCCTGCGTATCAGAGCTTGCAGGCTCCGTCGTCCATTGGTTGGCTGCTCAGTGGGCGACTGGAATGAAGCCAGTGCAAATCGCTTTCACCTTGCAAACCGACGCCCGCCCTGTACACTTTCACGTCGACAGGCGCCAAAGGCCGTACTCGGGCCAGGAACGGGCCTTGGGGAGGCCATCATGGTGTGGGAGCAGAGCTTTGGCGGCTACAGGTGCCTCCCCTGCCTTATTATTAAGCCTCTCGCTGCTGCGAGGTGGCTGCTGTCTGCTGCCTGGCCGCTAGACAGGAGACTGCGATCAAATGGATCTTGCGCCGGCATGGTCGTGTGACTTATGCGCCTCCAACTGCTGTGCCTCCAACTTCTGTGTCTGCGTTGTCCATGTCAGGGTGTGGCCGTCGGAGGGGTCGCATGCGGCGTTTGCGCCGCGCGGCTGGAAGCAACGGTCTCTCGCTGCATTTGCGGAAGAGGAGCTCGGCCAGCACTGCGAAGTGGAGCATGTGCGCACATTCCCAGCTTTAGCCTCGGACATGACGACATGAATGCGTGCTTTGCCCACGCAAGTCACTGCATCGCTGTCTCTGATGCGACAGAACATGTTCAGATTGCTCACCAGCATGTCTTAGCACCTCCACGCGTCCACTTTGGGTGAGCTGAGGCTGGCAGCATCGTCTGTGTAGGTGGCGTGCGGCAGCGGGCTGGACCGCATCTGCAGGTTTCTGCAGTCGGACCGTGCCGAGGCGCACCTCAGTCACATCCCATACGTGAGTGACCTGCGCATACCTTGCCAACACAAACGGTGCCTGGGCTGTCATATCTTCAGAACATGCGCCTTGCATCTCCCCCATTCATCTTGCGGTTGGCTGACTCATCGTCCTCACAAACCTCATGAAGAGGCATCGATGGCGTACATGTAACAAACATGCGCACGAGACGCCCGGCGCCCTCTCCCGGGCGGCGCTGGACAGCAGCGACGACATGGCGTCTGAGGAGGCACATGTTTGAGAACATGATCAAGACTACCGCTCAAAAAGGTTCCCAATTTCATCTCCTGGTGCCACAGGAGACGCCCGGCGCGATCTCGCGGGCGGCGCTGGACGGCAACGACGAGACCGCATTGGAGGCAGTGGACATGTTTCTGTCCATCATCGGCGCCGAGGCGGGCCACATGGGGCTGCGCCTGCTGGCCAAGGGCGGCGTCTACATCTGCGGCGGCATCACGCCCAAGGTGAGGCGCCGGGATCAGCTGGAGTTGCACCCGCGTCAGCTGCAGCTGCGGCCTGCTGCAGCTCTGCCTCTCAGCCCAGGGAGTAGCCTTTCTGAAGTCTGTCTACGCTATCGCTGCCGGAGCTGGCGACGGCGTTCCAGCAACTGAGACTCTGAAGCCGTACCCGCTGCGCCCCTCACGCCGCCAGCGTGTCTGTTCCCTGCGCAGCTGCTGGGCGCTTCACGCAGGGCGGGCTGCTGGAGGCGTCCCTGGACCCCCGAGACACTGAAACTGAGCGTGATCTGCCCTGAATTCCTGCATCTCCCCTGCGCAGCTCCTGTGGCGCATCACGCAGGGCGGGCTGCTGGAGGCGTTCCTGGACCGCGGCGCGCGATTCGCGCCCATTCTGAAGTCCTTTCCGCTCATCGTCGTCACCAACGACCAGCTGGGGCTGCTGGGCGCGCGCCAGTATGCGCTCAAGCTGCTGGACCCGTCCAATGAGGAGGTGCGCCCGCATTTACTTTCTGCACAACCTTGCGATGAGTGGCCACAGGATTGAGTGCCATGGGGACTCGCATGTGCGGCAATGCTCCGCCATTTTTCCCGAGCTTGACCTGAAAATGCCGCGAAACATCAAGGCGCAGGTGCAGCATGGGACGCTGCCAGCTGTGCCCTATCAAGTGGCGGAGTTTCAGGGTCAAGCGCGTGGACTACAGGGTACTAATCGCTGTGCTCGTGCAGGCACGGCGCGGGCTCGGCAAGGCCTGAAGCGGTTGCCTACACAGGCCTGGAGCAAGGGCCAATTCAAGGGGGTCCGCAGAGTGACCATTATCTCGAGAGTGTGTGATGACGGTCTTGCACTGTGGCAAGACATTCGTGGGGGTCCCAGACGTATTGGTGGCTTGAGAGCAAAGGTTGAGAGTGGATAGAAGCATGCTGTGGCCGATGATTTTATGCAGCGGCTATAAAAGGTTGAGGCGACGGAGACAGCAGCAACTCTGCTGGCAGCGAATCGATCTACTTTGAGTGTTCGTGCGTTTCGGGCTTGGCGTTGCATCTCATGCTCCAGAGGCTGCAATAGGCGCTCGAGAGCCTCAAACAGTGGGCTGCGATCGCGAAAATGCCGGTCATTACTGGCACAGGTGCAAAACACGTTGTGTCGCAACAGAGTGTAAATGCAACGTCGACACCGCATTGTTCTCTGCTCTGCCACATCGCCTGCTGACCGTATTCTGCAGCACGATCAACGCCTGAGGGTACCAGCTGCGTGCTTTCAGGCTTTCACGGCGAAGGCAGACAAATGGTGCGCGGGGCCGCACAGGATTGCGGCGCAGAGTACAGCGGCGACCTCAAGCAGGGCGTCACGACGCACCTGGTGTGCAGCGACAGCACCGGCACGGCGGCCAGCGCGAAGCTGCAGCGCGCCGCGGAGTGGGGCATACCCGCCCTGCAGTGGGCGTGGCTGAAGCAGAGCGCGGCACGCAGGCGGCTGCTGCCGACTGGGCTCTACCTGTACAGCGGGACCGGCAGCGAAGCTGCTGCAGCCGCAGAACAGGGCGGCAGCGCAGCTGAGCCGCACGTGACGGCTGAGTCTGTTGCATTCGCCTCGGCGGCAGAGCCGGGGCACCAAAGCACCGCATGCGGCCTGTCGCCGCTAAGCCATGCGGCCGCGATGCTGGAGCAGCGGCAGCGCGGCAGCACAGCGCACGTCGGCGGCAGGGAGCAGGAGAATCTGGATCCGCATGCGGCGAAGCATGCGGCAAAGCCCCCGCAGCCTGCTGGACCGCCGCTGGCAGCTGTGCGCGGCTCGGCACAGTCACAGCATGAGGCAGGTGGCCTGGCAGCCCAGCTGAGTGGCCTGCGGCTGGGTGGCGGCGCGGGTGCATACAGCCCGCCGGCCGATGGTGACGCAGCCGACGGCGATGCAGTCAGCCGTGCTGGCGACGCGGATCAAGCGATGGAGCTGCCAGACGCGGCGGAGCCGCTGGCGGCTGCTTCAGCGGCCGGCAGCTGCACCGTCAGCGAAGACGACGACGACGGCATCCACTGCGCGCAGCCCTCCCCAGGTGTGGACCAGTCCATGCCGTCGACTTAAAGAGCCAGATGCCATGTGGTCGGGGTGCGGTGGCCTGCAGGTGCAGGCTGCGGTGCGGGCTGTTCGTACGAGCGATTGTGAGCCGGTGGACCTTCTATCACTTTTGAGGTAGTTCTCGACCGTGCACAGACCAGGCATCTAATGGGTCGCCACACGCATGCAGGGCCTGCCCAGCCAAGCACGCTGCAGCCGCTGCCGTCGCCAACGCCGGCGCGTCGCGGCAGCCCCGCCCGTTCCGGCGCTACAGAGCTGGAGGCGTCGCCCGTTGCCTCGGCGCTGGCTTCCTCATATGCTGCGGCGCCGTCGACGGTGGCGTCCTCTTCACAGGTGAAAATTTGACGACGCCTTGTTTGCGTTTTTGTTGTGCAAAGCTTGATCAGGGAACGTTTCAAAGAGGATCAGAAAGATTTGTTCAATGCAGTTCTGATCCTTGTTTCGTCATCGATGCAGGACCTGTGGGAAAGCCCCGCCAACGGCAGCGTGCTGCGCGGAGCCCCCGTGCCGGCGTCACCGTCCGTGCACCTGCCAGGTATGAATCGCCGCCGTTCTCCTCCTTGATCACCCTGCCCGAACGTGCAGCAGCTTCAACGCCTTGCGCTTCCGCGTTCCAATTGCAGGTGCAGAGCTGCAAGTCGCAGGCAGCGTTTTCACCGCGGAAGAGGTCGCAGCGGAGACAGTTCTGGGCAGCAGCGATGTCACAACCTTTCCAAACGAAGATGTAGTTGAACGTAGAATCACCTCAATCACTTTCACTGACTGCAATGTACAGGCTCGACGCCGCTGCGGCCGGCGGCGGTGGGCACGGGGGCGGTGCTCGCGCTCAAGCTGCTGGCGCGGCCGCCGCGCGGCAACACCGTGGCCGCCTTCCACGGCTACAGCAAGAAGCAGATGCAGAAAGTGCAGTTCGCCGAGCAAGTGCAGGTAGGTCCGCACCACCCAGATGCGGTCCTGCGCCCCTGTCTGCTGGCTGCCGTTCCGCCGGCTGTCTAAATATTCAGGTTCATACTGGTCAGTTGCAGGCTGTAGAAGAAGCTACCAGTCAAGTGAAGCGCTGTACGTCTTGCTAAACGCGGCGTGCACAGATGTATTCAGGATTGCTCGGTACTTTGCGCAGGTGCTGCGAGCGGCGCTGGTGCTGAGCTCCAAGGACAAAAAATTGGCCGCGGTGCTGCAGCCGCCGGCGCCGGCACTCGACTCGGACGACCCGGACGCTCCCATGGCGGGCGGCGCAGAGGCGCCGCCCTCGCTGCTCGCCGACATCAAGGGGCTGTATCGCCTGCCATCGGGTGAGTTGCAGCAGTCGTTGTTCATTCGGAGATGACGGAAGATGTGCCCTTACATCGTCATCTAACTCCCTGTATCGTTGTCAGCCTACACTGTGCCTTCCCAGTATTCTTCGTCAAGAATTCACGCCAGCCTCCCAGTAAGCTGTGAACCTTGAAAGTGTGTGTCGCGCGGGCGAGTAAACTGGCGCACAACTTGGACAATTAGGATATGATGCAGCTATCCTAACTGCATCATATCCAATCCTGTTCAAACAGAAGTGTCAACTCACTTGATACCTGCGCTTCACGGGCGAGTACTGGCTAGAGAATTGCCGCTTCTTCAGGACGGACGTCGCTGGCACGCGATTGCATTATTCCCGAATCATCTACTGCATCATTCCCGAACCGTTTCAACCCTGTCTGGCGCAGGTGAGTACTGGCTGGAGTACTGCCGCTTCTTCAGGGCAGACGACATCGATGACATGGCGCGCGAGTGCAGGCGGTCTATTCCGTTGCCGGCGGAGTTCGACCGCCGCTCCGAGCTGCTCAAGGGCATCGAGCACTTCCACTGCCCCGTGCTCGACGTCACAGGTGCGCACCCCTGTGCAGTGGCGGCAATGCCGAAGAGGGCTTACCTATGTGTCATCTTGTCAGGAGGTCGGGTGCATGGCCGCTGGTCCTGGCATGAGAACTCCCGAGCCAGAATCCAAAGCACAAATGCTGCAGACCGCAGGCACTGGAATCCTGATTGGATTGTTGATTCTAATGCGGTGCTGTGCTTGACGGCGTTGGCGGGATCGCGTGCTGCAGGGCAGAAGCGGGTGCGGCGCAGTTCTGCGGGGCCGGCCCACAGAGTGCGGATGGACGGTTATTTCTGGCGGTCCTGCTTCGACACGGAACTCAAGCGCTGCGTGACGGACAAGCCTGTGACGCAGTTCGTTGCGTGAGGGAATTCAATTTCAGAAAATTGGCTTAATCAGGGTGTTCATCGACCTCTCTGAGACCGGTTTGTTGCGGACTTGACGGCGTGTACGCAGAATCCCACGTTATGAATCGTTGTACAACAATCCCACAGCAGATGGTATACCCTACGTGGTCACAGCTAGATACGTGGATACGCCAAGCCGCCAGCACGCCCGCAGCAGTGTACTGATGTTGTACATCTACATGTGAAACCAATGACAATGAGCCTGAGGACAGAGTTCTTTAGGTGGGGAGGTCTGCCATGATAAGTCGGCAACCCGTCCAGCGCTCATTTCTGCTTCTTGAACATGAGCCAAGCTAGCACAGCGCAGCCCGCCGCCTGCAGCGGCTGGCGCTCGAGCCACCTGGCCACCTGCAGCAGGCCTCCGGCGCCGCTGCTGGCGCTGCTGATGCAGGCCACTGCCGGCTGCTTCCTTAGCTGGCGCAGCAGCTCGCACGCAAAGGCGAGCTGCTCCTCCGCTGGAATCACATCGAACGGCGGCACGTGCACAAACACCGCCTGCCAGCTGCCGCTCGTGTGCTGCTGGCACTGCTGCAGGCTCTTGTACAGCGTGTAGTTGCAGACGAACCTGTCGATAGGAAAGGATATTCATTATCTGTGTGGTTGCAGCTAGTGTTCATGCTGCCATGTGGAAGCAATAGGAAGGGACAATGCGTTTGAGGTTGCAGCTGGTATTCACGCTGCCATGTGGAAGCAAAGCGCAAGCATGGATCGAGTCAACACACTTGCCTGCCCGCGTCCTCCGAAACCTGCACGTTGAATCTGGGGCGCAGCGACTCTGCAATTTATACGACATTGACATCAGTACCAGCGTCTTGTCCAAGAGCTTTGAACATACTCAGGTTTCCTGTGCTTCCGCCGTAGCACCGTATCTCGAAATGCTTCAATCGAGGCAGAACTGTCAGGTCACCTGCCAAGTGCTCTACTGGCAAGCTCGTCGGCAGCCGGTGTTGCAGCCCGTGCGCTTGGTCGATCGGCTGATGGTGCGGCTGCCAGCCCGCCTGTTTCACCATGGTCAGCAGATTGACGACTTGTAAGGAAGGCTATTCTAAGATGACGAACAAGAAATTGTTCCGCCTGCCACTTCTCACAGCATCTCATAGCAGCTGAGCACCTGATCCGGCACTCTGAAGTCTGCCTCGTTGAACGCCTGGCTCTGTGACGGACCAGCAGCAACCTCACGTCAGCCTGAATATTTCGAGTGACAGCAGCTTCGAGGAGCCAGCAGGACACCCAGCCACGCATGAGGCTGCGGCGCAAGCCATCATGCGACACACAGGGAATTGAAGCAGTCTCACCTCGAGCTTTAAGGAGTTCGCAGAGCCATCCATGCCAAAGTGCACCCAGATGACTTGGCGGCCTGGCACCGCCTCCTCTGCAAGCGACTTGAGTTTCTCGCGCACGTACTGCCCCGAGACCTTGCGCCCGTACACAACAGGTCGTGAGGTCAAGGTCTGCTTGGATATAGTTACCTCTGGATGGATGGAGCACATATGCTTTTCTGGTGCAGATGCTTCGCTACGTGCTGCTGTCACAAGCGCAAGCCGCAGAACAGCGAACGTCATGCCGCACAACAGTGGCCAAAGGCGTATCATCCTTTCACTATGCGTGTCATCACCTCCAGCACGTCAAAGCTGGAGTGCGCGGCGCCATTCCCCGCGCCACCCCTCCTCCCTTCCTCATCGGCCAGCCGATTCACGATCCATTCGCTTGGATTCATATCGACACCTGCGCATGCGCCGTGCATGAGCTTGGACCATGCGCTGTGCATGAGCGTGCGTCGGGCTGCGTCATGCGCCATGCTTGAGCATGGATTATCTGGGCTGTTCTATTCCTCGCCATTCGCCCACATTGACGTGGCATCTGATAGGTGTAAGTCACCATGAAATGTGCCGAATCCTGTGACGATGAGGTTCGAGTCCATTTGCGTTTGCAGCTGCCCTGGCCCAGTGTTGACCTGCGATAGCTTTTTGCTGGGGACGGTGACGCTACCGAAGGGGATTCGTCAGTGCTTGCCTGGAACTGCGACCTGCGAAGCCCTCACGTGCCTCGATTTGCCACGTCACTCGTCAGCAAAACGCAGGTGCAGAAGCGCAGTTCGTCACTTTGCGACGTGCCATACATGCCATAGCAGCCGTTTCGTCCTGTTGCATCCCAAGAGACTGGTTGCACCACTCACAGAACAGGCACATTCTGCCATCGATGGCCACCTCGTTGCTCCTCCGGCACTCTGCAGTCCACACTCAGGCGTTGCGCAGCCGCTCACGTGCCCTTGGAACAGCGATACTGCCTGCACGGCTTTGCACATCGCATAACAGCTGGCACCTGAGACTGGCAGGCGCGTCTGCGATGCATTGTTACCGTACCATGCAGCGGCATGGCCCGCAGTGACGCTGATGCCTGTTGTTGGACCGCCATGCAGGCTCCAGGCAGGTGGCCATGTCGACCGCAACCGCCACCGATCAGTCGGCGGTGCTGGACAAATTCCACGAGCACCAGAAGGGCGCGGCGCGCATTTCCGTTGCAGAGGAGGCTCGCATGCTCGTGGAGGTCAACAGGTGCACAATATGAACATTAACTCATTCAGCACTCCCACACTTCTTCACGCTGTTCGAGCTGTGATGATGATGGACCTGGACATATTTGCAGACATCCTCCAACCGTGCGGCAGCACACCGTGGGCTTCTGCGGCAAATCCTGCTAAATTCTTGCCCGCCCAACACAGGACGGGCGTGCTGTCGACGACAGGCGCGGCAAAGGCCGCCGCCGGCTTCCCGCTGGGCTCGGTGGTGGAGTATGGCGTGGACTCGCAGGGGCGGCCGGTGTTTGCCCTGAGCTCCCTGAGCGGCCACACGCGTGACATCCGCAGCGACCCGCGGTGCAGCCTGACGGTCACCTCGCCCGGGTTCCAGGTAGCCATGATGACAAAACACATGTACCCAAAACAAGATCCTAGATATCAAATGTACACTCGAGCTTGTGCCAAGCAGACTGCACGACTGACAGCGCTGGCCCCTTGGGAGGGCGTCATACACTGGGCGGAGAGTGCAGCCTGCCGCAAGTGTCTGATGACGTTTTGGTGGTGCGCTCCGCCACATGAGCATGCTGTGGACGGCGCAGGGCATGTCAGATGCGCGCTTCACGCTGGTCGGCAGGGTGTTGCCGGTGTCGGAACAGGAGGAGGCCGCGGCACGGGAGGCCTACATGAGCAAAAACCCGGGCTCGTTCTGGGTGAGCTAGAACTCTGAGCACAGAAGCAGAGTCTGCAGACACCTTGCGACAGCCTGAATGGCCTGTTGCTCTTTTGACAACCGAGACCCCTGTAGTAAGTAATTGAGTTGTGCGGCGCAGGCATCGTTTGGGGACTTCTCCATCTTCCGGATGGATGAAATCCTTGAAGGCAGATTCAATGGCGGCTTTGCCAGGGCAGCCACGGTGTGCCTGGATCTGCTGCTCATGTTGATTCTGGCAGCTGGCCTGCCACGAGCGTGCCAGCATCCGTTTTAAAGACGCCTGCAAAGTCCACGCAGGTGTCCAGCTCAGAGTTTGCGGCGGCGCAGATGGATCCAGTGGCAGCGTTCTCGGCTCCGATCGCCAGGCACATGTGAGCAGCGCACTTGCACTTGCGCACTACGATGTCCCTGGGATGCTGCCGTCTCTGCTGTAGTGCAGTGCATTGATGCCATGACAGTGATGCAACTGTCATGGCGCCGCCTCGTGTCTGAACTGCTGTACTGATGTATTCAGGAACGAGGACCATGCTAGCTCGACACGGGACATGGTACAGCACTACACTGGCCTGCCGGTCGACAGCGCGCAAATCAAGGACCTGGATAAATTGGGACTGAACGTCGACGCCAAATATGAGGGCGAAACCGTCACCGTCCGCTTGCCATTCACAAGGTGTTTGTGGAGGATTGCACGGTGCTGGCAAGGGTGCCTGTGGCCTTGCCTGCGCTGCCTGTGCTTCGTCGAAGTGTGCTACATTGCTTATAGAGTGTTGTGCTGCAGGCCCGCCGAAGGCAGAGGCGACATCAAGAATTTGATTGTCGAGATGACACGGGCGTCGGCAGCCGCGGCAGCAAAGGCTGGCGAGTAAGAATGTGCAGAAGGCGGCATGCGTCAACCTTGGCGGTTTACAGGGTAGTTGTACAGCAACTGGCCCAGGCGGCTCCTGGCTGTTGGCGTGCTGGAACAAATGGACACCTGGGTAATATATTGCCTTGTGCCACCCTTACATGTCGTCGAAATATGCGTCCTCAGCATCCTGCGATTCACAGAAACCACGATTGGCGTTCAAGCGGCAGGGACTCGAAACCGTTGCAGAGCCAACCGACACAGAGAAACTCGAAAGATCGAATGTATGTTGCATCGTGAAAGGCATATGTACCTGTCTCCGCTCGTCCGCCCAGTCGTCGTCAAGCGCCGCATCCGCGTCGATTTGCCCGTAATTGACGAAGGCCTCATCCTCGCCCGCCAGGAAGCGCTGGTGCATGAGCTCCAGGAAGTCTGCCTGCACGAGCGCAACCCTAAGTCATACGATTGCCCTGTTGTTGTGCAGGACGCACTGTGGCTTCAGGCATCAGGCCCTGACCCCACAGACCCCTTACGCTCTCTCATTGCACTGCAGCTGTACCATACAAACGCAGGGAGTCGGCCACCAGACCCGATTGATGGAGTGCGCATCCTGCTCAAATCACGCCCAAAGGCGCGGACAGAGATGCCCACCTGCAGTTGCGCCTGCTCCTCCTGCGGGATGTGCACAAAAGGCGCCGCCTCTGGGCGATTCTCCGCATCCTCCCCTTGGTCCTCTGCATCCTCCCCCTGTTGCCCTCCCGCTTCCTGAGCCGGCCGTTCTTCTGCCGCCGCTGCTTCGCCGGCTGCGGGCGAGCCGCCTGCCGCCGCGGCGATCGGTCCCGCGCCATCGCCCGCGTCCGCAGCGGCCTGCGGCACCTCGGCGCGACGGTCCTCCGGGTACGCCTCCTCGTCCGAGCTGTCTGCAGACACGTTTCGCGTTCGACCTCTAGTCTTCCGCTTGCTGGGGCAGCACAGGTACCAAGGGTGTGCATGCACAGGAGCGCATGACACTGCAGAGCCTGCTTGCTGATGCGGGAGCCTTTCACGCTCTGCTAACATAGAACATGCTGGTTTGAAGCGTTGCAATGGTAGATTCAGATGTCTGCTTGAAGCACCTGCTTCGATGGCATCCTGGGCCTCCTTGTCTCGCCGGAAGCGCTCCAGCGTCTGCGCCTCCTCCACATCCTGCCGCAAAAGGAACCAAAAGTAAGTACAGGACCGATGCCCGAGCAGGCCTGTCGGCGTGCGCCGGCGTCACAGCGGGGACGACATGCGGCAAGCTACAAACAGCACTTCAAATGGCGATGGCGATGTTTCAAGTGGATCTGCGGGGGAGCCAGGAAGCACCTGCAGGATGCTGCTACTGAGGGGGTGGCCCCCTTCCGTCGGCGCACGCGCCGCCGGTGCCGCCGGCAGGTACTGCCCCACGTACTGCAGGTGCAGCAGCGGCTGCCGCGCCCGCATGGCCTCATTGCTGAAAAACTCGCCTGTGTTTGGAGCACGACATGTCATTCCCGGACGCCTGCCGGCACCTCGAAATCGCACCTCATACATGGCAACACTTGCTGCACAATATCTTGCTGCGAAATATTAAGCAAAAGGCTGCTGGAAAGCACTGAGACTCACCTTCGTCGATGAGCCGGTTGAGCTTCGCGAGGCGCCGGTTTCGGACCTGCGGCGTCAGGCGCGACTGCGCGGGCTCGATCCGCGACGACAGCAGCCGGATGTGAAAGTCCACCTGCACAGCGGCGCCGGCAGTGCGGCTCAGCAGTACTTGTAGCCTTGTGCAGCTGAAGCATAGATCCGGGTCAGCAGCTGATTTCGTGATTTGGCATTAATATACGGAAAACTGCCGATGGTGGTACACATGCGCCCGCTGCGGCGTGGCGAGCATCTGCTCTGTGCTGCGGGACTGGAGCCCACGCAGTAAAGAACACCCACCTCGTAGTCGCTCCTGAGCCCTTCGAAGGCTGCCAAGTCCGTTCTGTCTAGATGCTCCCCGTGGCGTTCTGCAGTGTCACAAGCTGCGCCTTAAAGTGCGGCAGACTGCGCGACGTCATGCCAGAATATACAGTAGCATTTGCTGTGGATGTGAAGCAAGCCACAAAGTTTGCACGGGCACATATATAAGCTCGACACAACATGCTCTACCTAGGAAGACGCCGGGATCCCTTTGCAGGAGCGCATGCAGGTACTCCACGCGCTTCGACCTGGCTGGTGCATCATCCTGCACCTGGCCACTCAGACTACCAGGCAGAGCCATCGAGGCATCGTCTGCCAGGCGGGACGCCAGCGAGTCCACAGTGGCATCATCCAGACCCGGCACCGCACTGCCGGTGCTCTGGTGTGCTGCAGCTGGCGGAGCATCGCCCGACATCGTGATGCGTTCTTGAGTGAGTCACTGCAGCTTATGATTTGCGACCAGAGGTATGTCGCAGGGCGCCCGCTGTTGCGTCTTGCCGGCAATCACAGCATGCACAGCATGCATTCACGACACTTGCGAACCATTCTCAGTTCGTCGCATTCTGCTCAGTTGATCTTGTCCTTTCTGCTTTCTCGACGGATTGCACACGGTTTCACACTGCATCTGCGCGAGCTGAGTCACTCGCTGACGAGCGTTTTATGGCATTGCCGACTGCAGTCTCTTGAGCAGCACAGATGCTGACAGACCCTGGCAGCCGATTTGGGAGCCAATATGCTGTGACGAGAGCCCGCACATAACGGCCGAGAGCAAGCAGCGGAGCTGCAGGTCGATGCTGCTGCGGCTCGTCGCACGCACCGCCGCCGCAGAGGCGCAGGTGTGTGCTTTGACATCTGCCTTTGGCCCCTGTTCCAGCTTGAAGACGGTTGAGTGCAACATACTTCGTAGAACCCTGCTACAAAGCACTCTCTCTGAAACGCAGCTGCAGGTGGCTCCGTCGCAGGCGGCGGTGCCGCTGACGGCGGTGCAGCTTGCAGCGGCCCGGCTCGTGAGCAAGCGCTGGGTGGGCCTCGTCGAGGTGCCGCCGAAACTGGATCAGGCGCTCGAGGAGTGTAGCGGCGCGCTGGGCGGCGAGCGCGGCCGGCAGCTGTCCAACAGCAGCCGGCGGCTGATTGACAGCCTGCGTCGCAATGCCCGCACCAGCGCCAAGGGCGGCAACAATGCGACTCCGGCGATGGACCCCGGTTCCGGTCTGCTCACCCGCACGAAGCGGGTGTGCTTCATGCCTGAATGTTTGATGAACATACCATGGGCTCTCATAGACGAGCTGTCCTCTGTCTCGATTGCGGATGCGCTGCTTGTTGCGGATCTGCACATGTGACGGCGACCCAGTGTGCTCGTGCTGTGGAGTGTGCAGGAGAAGCGCAGCACAGCGCAGATGATGCGGGAGATGCGGCAGGGTGGGGTGACACGTTTCGTCGGGGGAGAAGACGAGGAGGGCGCCGACGATGAGGACGACTTCTTTGCGCCTGGGGCTGCAGGTGGCTCCTCCCATCCACGTTCATTGCCACATGTTTACATCAGCATGTCCCTAATTCCGCACAGCAGAACCCCATTTCTGAGTACGAGCATTCCTCAGCTGTGACGTCATGCTCGGACCCCTGATGAAATGTGCATTGATGAGGCTCAGATACAGCATGTTTCGGGCTGCAGACGAGGCCGCACAGGACGGCGCCACCAGCAAGTCGCCGCCATATGATCCGGCGCAGGCCGCCGCCTATGCCGCCAGCCGCTTCCCCGCGACCTACTCCGTGCTGCAGAAGGTGTGGGCACGACAGCGGCCTGGCACTGTATAACCTTACACAAGTCGGATGCTCTCTCTGTCCAGCCCCTAACCATAATGCAGGGCCTGAGATTTCCAGCAAGCTTCAGGCAAACTTGATAACCTTGAATTAGATATCTTTCTGTCGTTCATATTGCAGGTCATGGAGGAGCTGCGGGTGCGGCTGCCGGACTTCCGGCCTAGCAGGATGTTGGACTTTGGCGCTGGGCCCGGCACCGCCATCTGGGCGGCAACCTCGGTGAGCCTCTGACCTGCAGCCGGTGTACGTCTGCCCCGCCATTGCCTGCTTGGCCCACTGATACGTCCCCCCCCCCCCCCAAGGCAGCTTCATGGCATGGGCTGCGTCATTCCCGCTGACAGCGGAAGTCAACTGTCTCGCACTCCTGTCTGCAGTTGTGTCTGGGCCTCGTCCCAGCGACAATGGATGCGTCGCCCGGGAGGCCAGTGCCTGTCAGCGCTGCTGTGGGCAGGACATGAGCTGCAGACGGTGCACGCGGTGGAGCAGACGGCACCCATGCTGGTGCTGGGCTTCGAAATTGCTATGAATTTCTCAGAAAACTATATTTATCTGTTTGATATTATTCTCTGCAGGTGTGGGGAGGAAGTGAGCTGCAGACGGTGCACGCGGTGGAGAAGGCGGCTCCGATGCTGGCGCTGGGCTTTGCCTGCCAGAAGGCGCTGCGGGCTGGCGACGCCGCGATTCCCAGCGTCCGCTGGTCGCGAAAGCTGGCGCCCGACTATTCTGACAACCGCGCAGCGTCCCAGCAGTGAGCCGCAGCACCGCCGTGCTGTTGCACATGGGTTCCTGCGCCTGGCTCGCGGCAGACTCGCGGCTGCCATTTCGCATGCTTTGTGGCAACATATTTCAGTCAGGGACGACAAGCCTCTCAGCAGCACATCGATTTGCAACACCAGCAGCTTTCCCTGCCAAGAATAACAACCTTGAACCCTGAAAAAATTGATGCAGGTACGACCTGGTGGTGGCGTCGTATGTGCTGGCGGAGCTGCGGTCGCCGGCAGAGCGGCGGCGGGTGGTGCAGAGCCTGTGGGAGCGCACCCGCGGCCTGCTGCTGCTGGTGGAGCCGGGCACCCCTGTCGGCTCCGCCAACGTGCGGGAGGCCCGCACACAGGCAAGCAGTCACACCACGCCTCAAGCAACATGGCTGCAGTGTCAGATGAGCGGAACCTGGCTGCCCTGGCTTGCGCATCCTGGACTGCCAGGAAAACAGGAATAAATAAAAAATATTGCATTTCGCAGTTGCGTCTCAGGTGCCGGTGCTACGGCGCACGCGGCAACATCCCCAGACGCAGGGCTCAGGCGTCCAGGTCGCTACGCAGCGGACAACGATCCTGCACAGCGCCCACGTTTTAATGACCAACATATGTAACAGGCCCATCGCTCGGCGCAGGTGCTGTCAGCAGAGCGCCGAGGCAGCGACGGAGCGGCGGCCGGCCGGGCGCACGTGGTGGCGCCCTGCCCGCACGACGGCGGCTGCCCCATGGACGGCGGCGGCAGCTGGTGCCACTTCCTGCAGCGCTTCCAGCGCACCGCTGTGCAAAAGCGCACGAAGATACTGCCAGGTGCGCGCTGCTCGCTGCGTCCTGTGGCACCGCCGACAGCAATGGCCGTCGTTTGCAACGGTCTGCGATGGTCAGCTGCTTGGTGTGTCAGACTGGAAGCGTTTCAATTTGACGAGCGTCTCGACATCCAAACGTGTCTTTCAATGTCTGATCGCACATGTTGGGTCTTTGTCTGATGCTCAGGCGGCGCAATGCCCAGGGACTACCAGGATGAGCGCTTTTCGTACGTGGTGCTGCGTCGGGGGCCGCGGCCGGCGGCGCCCGCGGGCGCCCGCCTTGTGTCGCCTGCCGCGCCGCGGCCCGACGCCGAGTGGCTGGATGGGGACATGGAAGGTCTTGAAGCCCTCGAGGCTGAGGCACTGGAGGTATGCCTTGATGAGATTTCTGGGCATTTGCCCACGTTTAATTCCTTGTCCACGACCTGAATTCGATGAAACCTGACCTTGAGGATCACATGAAGGACCTTGGAGCCCTTGAGGCCGAGGGACTGCAGATGCGCAGGAGCAACTGTGCAGGGGGTCAACAGTAAAGGATTGACTGCTGCTGTGTTCAGCTTCCACTTCGCCCTGATGACTGGTGCCGGACAGCGCATCTTTGCCAGCTGGGCAGGTGACCAAATCTCATGAGCACGTGCCGGACCCTGTGACAGGCAGCGGTGGAGGAGGAGCAGCTTGCGGCAATGCCTGATGCGGATGCCCTGACGCCAATATAATCCTTCAAAGTCCTGTGCTGTACATATGGCAGGCGGCAGCGCAGGTGGATCAGCTTGCGGCGGGGCCAGATGCGGAAACGCTGGCGCTGATTCTGGAGTCCATCCGCGACGGCGCGGACGACAGCGACGAAGACGAGGTGCTGGAGGCTGAAGAGTTTGCCCAGGTACGTAACATCAGATAGCTTGCGGCTTTTATTTTGCAGCTTTCGTTTGTTTTTTCGCCGCATGTCGCTCCCGCTGGAGCCCCTCCCCAGGCCGGCAGGCCCACTTGGGCATGATTTGATTCTTTCCCTCCTTCCTTCTAGGACTTTGTGCGCAGCCTGAACGAGCCCAGCCCCGCGGCGGCGGCAGCAGCCGCAGCCGCAGGCACAGACGCAGCTGGTGCGCCAGATGCGCGGTCGACTCTGGCAGCCAGCGGCGGCGAGCCGGCCGCTGAAAGCAGCTCGGCTGACATCTCAGCAGCGGCGGACGGCTCGCCATACAGTGAGGAAGGCGGTCCGGCAGTGGCGAGAGTACCCAGCCTGCAATCTGCGCAGAGCGATTCGGAGGCCTCGCAGCTCAGTGCCGACGCGGCGCCGCCGGTGGATGCAGATGCGGACCTCGACAGCGTGCGGGACAGCAGCAGCCCGGAGGAGGTAGCGGCGGCCGTTGCCGCCAGCGGCGCCTGGTCCCGCGTCATCAGGTTTTTGCCTCACAGACAGCTCAGTTCTGATGCCTGGTGCTCCCGATTTTGCCAGGCACCCTCTGGGATCGAGTGGTCGGTCCCATCCATTCGCGTGTGAGCCGTGCCTATCGTTCCTCTCTCCGAACGACATCCGGACTACAAACAAAATTCCTTCCAATATGCAGGCCGCCGCGGAAGAAATCGGGGCATGTGGTACTGGATCTGTGCAGCGCCGGCGCCGGTGCCAACGGCAAGCCGGCCCTGGAGCAGCAGGTCGTCAGCCGCTCATGTTCTAGGCTGGGCACCCCGTTGTACCGCTTCGCACGCAAGCTGCGCTGGGGCGACCTGTGGCCGACGCAGCAGCAGCTGCAGGGCTTCAGCGCAGTCGCTCTCCCGCATGAGTGACGCCGAGATCACCATTGGTTCCGCTGTCGAGTTCAGGAGGTGATGTCATGCCAATGCGGTTTTTCAAAGAGCGAGGAGCTGCATGTTGACCTGCCAGGTGTGGGGAATGCGCCGTTCTGAGCTGGCGGTCTGAGCCTTAGTGCTGGCGGTTTCAGGGTTTTGCGCTCTGCAGGAGCCAATCCAGAGCGTGTGCAAGGAAGAGCAGTGTACGCGTGTTTGCCAGAAGAATAGCTCTTGTATAGACTGCAGACTCGACTGCAGTTTGCACCGCCTCGCGAGGTACCCTACAACGTTTCAAGGGTGGCGGCGATTCATCCAACTTTCAGCTGCAGGAGTCGCTCTCATCCCCCGGTCGCTAGCTCGTCTTTCTCCTCGCGTAGCTCGTGCTGACGGCGAGCATGGTAACAGCCTTCGAGGTGCCGCAGGTGGCAGCCAACGACAGTGGATGGGGCCCCACCACTGTGCCAGAGTCGCTTGATGGCGTGCCGTATGCTCCCTTCGGCAAGGGCGACAAGATCGGACGAGTGTCTGACTTCACAGCCGCAGGCCTGCGCTACAGTGAGTATCTGTTTTGCAAGCGGCAGAGCTTCACATCAGCTTGAGCGCGTACTGAGCTTTGAGCAGCAACCTTCGCCGTGTTCGCTGGCTGTGATGCACGACCACGATCGATTCAAGGGTGCCAACGTTGGCATCCTTCAATGGCACAGGCAACAGGTACCAGAACCAGCGGGAGCCGGGGGTTGCGGTCTTCAACTTCTTCCACAATGAGGACGTGAGCATAGTTCCTGCTGACTGCCTGATTGCCTGTCTGTGCAAAGGAGACTTCTTGACGAAAGATGCATTAGCCTATGTGGATGCAATGGGCCTGCCAACTCGACTGAGCACATATCGCTTGCACACGCAAGGCATGCCAAACACAGTCGTCTCCGGACCTGTAATGGCTGTAATGGCTGATCTTCTTGCATTTCAGGAGGACTCGTTCCACCTAGTGGACAGCCGGCCAGTGCAGCGGAACCGCGGCGGACCGCGCCGCTTCCAGCCCAACCGCTTCCAGCAGAACCAGCGGCGGCAGCAGGAGGAGGCGGCAGCGGCGGCGACCGCCAAGCGGCAGCCGCGGAAGCAGCAGCAGAAGCGCAACTTCCAGCACTTCCAGCGCAATGACCAGCGGGTGAGAAGGCAATGCCTGTCGGGTTTTCCATCTGGTGCCCATCGCAAACCACAAGTCAGCATCAGCTTGTGCAGCTGTGTCATCGCATTCATGTTTTCAGGTTGCAACAAGGCCGACTCTTCGTGCGAAGCTGGCCCGCAGCTTCACTCTGTGATATCAGCATCCGGTGCACACCCGCTCGTTAGAGCGTCCGCATCGAGTGAAGCGACATGCAGAGCCCACCATTCCTTCGGGCCGATCCTTGATGCGTCACTTACTGACGTCTACACATCTTGTATGCAGCAAATGGTGTACACCAGCAGCGTGGACATTCGCCCCGAGTGGGCGGTGGTGGAGCAGATCCCCTTCACCGCGCTCGCCAAGCTGCACTCTGCGCTCCCCGAGCTGGAGGACGTGTCCTTCAACGGCCAGCTGCGCTTCTATGACAAGACCTTCGACCGCGTGACGCCCAAGGTGGGGTTAGCGTTATGGTTTGATAACATTGCATCTCTACTGAAGCTTCTACGCGGGCCGTCGCTGTTGGCTGCCGCTGCTGCTGCTGCTGCTGCCGCTGCTGCTGTCCACGCCTTGCTTTATGCCCGCTGGAGGCATTTGCTTTTCCTTGGAGCTTGCTTGGACACACGTGGGGACCCATATTCTCGACTCTAAAGCCCTGTGCCGCAGGCGGACAAGGCGCTGCGGCCGACGCGCGCCTCGTTCCGCGACGTCACAGTGTCTGAGGACCCCGTCATCAAGTGCGTGTCCTCGCCCTGTTCGTCTGATAACTTTAGCAGTGAATGTCATATAGCACGTCGCAACTCGTGCATCTCGTAACGAACGGCAGGCGTAGCTGTTGCGCGTCCGTCTCTCACAGTGGTATCCCGCGACAAGGCCGTGCCGGTCGCCCCCTCAGCTCCCACAACCCAAACGCAGGAATCCTACCCTTTGTCAAGTTGCGCAACAAGCTGGCGGAGGTGCCGGCCAGGTGTTCCAAACATGAATAAAACATTCATGCATCCTCATCACGCATCTTCGACTCATCCGGCAACATTCTCAACTTTGCAGGAAGCTGGCAGAGGAGGGCGCGGGGCAGGTGTTTATGAGCGACACGGTGCTGACGACGCTGATGTGCGCGCCGCGGAGCGTCTACTCCTGGGACATCCTGGTCACCAAGGCTGACGGCAAGCTGTTCTTCGACACCCGCGAGGGCTACTCCCTCGCCACGCTCACGGTGAGCTCCTTCAGGGTTTAGGATGCTCCTATAGGCGCTTTCACAGCCAAACAGTCCCCTGCCAGGCGCTGCGCCACGCTCGAGGCCATGCGCCATGCGCAGGGTCGTGCATGGACTGGGCAGTGCGCTGTGATGGAGGCTCGTCCTCCTGCATCTGAGAGCAGCCTGGTTTGTGCACGACCTCGGCTGCCTTGGCCACTGCGCCAAGGCGACATGCATTCTTGACAGATGGCGGAGGTGGTGCCGGCGGCGGTGGCGGAGGACAAGGACTCTATCAACTCCTGCAGGTTCTAAATGCATTCCATATCGACTCTGGCTAGAAGCATCCCTTCCGCGCATTGCAGGTGGCAAAGACTGCGCTGGAGGCTAGTGGCGGAGGACAATGGCTCTGGAGGATAAGGACTCCGATTCCTGCCGCGGGCTTCAGATGCATCCATTTCCACAACTGTTGTGAACCTAGATGATTCCCTACCGTACATCACAGGTGGCAGAGACGGCGCCGGAGGCGGTGGCGGAGGACAAGGACTCGATCAACGGCGTGCAGCAGCTGACGCAGGAGGCCACCTCCATCAACCAGGCCTTCTCGCAGCAGGTCCCCGCCGTTCCGCCCTCCGTAGCCGCACCGGCCGAATGCTGTGTGCTCTTGACTGTGAAGCTGTTGCAAGGGCCTAGCACCAACAGCTGCATGCAGTGCACCTGGCTGCCCACTGCTGAGCATTCGGGGACTGCAACTCCCATTCCCTTCGCGCGCGGCCATTTGCTCTTGGCTGGCGAGCCGGCGCAATGATGATGTTCGCTTCGTTTGACTACTCCAGGTGCTGTCGGCAGATGAGCCGGCGCGCGAGTGCGACAGTAGAAGACGTCGAGCCAAACACTTCTTATCAGCTCCACTGTTGTTTCACAGGTGCTGTCGGCGGACGAGCCGGCACACGAGTGCGGGGCGCCGGACCCTTTCGGCGACCAGGAGGTGCCCAGCGGCAAGCAGCCCGCCAGCGTCGCCTACAGGTGCCTTATCCCGACCCGCGACAAGCGCAGCGCCGCTGCTTGACAGGCCGTGGCTGCTGGCCGCTCGAAGGCTGGAAGCCTTGCTGGAGGGCTGCTGCAAGTGTCTCATCTGCCTCGCAGCTCCTGCGCCAGTCCTCGCTGCCCACCGGTCTGGTGTCCACAGATAGCATGCTCTTGCCAGTGTTCACACTTGGGGCTCGTCTTGCGCCTCGCGCACTCTTTCTAGGCAGCAGCTCACGCCACCGGCCCCAGCTGCGCAGGTAACGCCAGGCGAGCCTGTGATACCTGTCGTTACCGTTGACAGGGATCCTTACAACCTCCTGGTGCCAAACCCTACCGGCCCCAGCTGCGCAGGTACCGCAAGGCGAGCCTGGGCGGGGAGCAGATCCTGGTGGTGAGCTGCTCTGTGGACGCCGTCATGCACTTCAAGGACACCCAGCAGCTGGTCTCCATCAAGGCCCTCAACGAGTTCGACCCCAAGTGCGCACACTCCTTGTTGCTTTGTCGAGTTTTATCAACTCATGTTGTTGTCAGCAGCTGGCCTCTATCAAGGCTCTCAACGAGTTCGACCCCAAGTACGCGCTGCCGCGCTCGTGCCATTGCCTGCGCTGCAGTCAGCCACTGCCTGCTTGTTCGTGTGCTTCGCTGGACTCCAAGAAGACGCACCTGGCTCTGGATCACATTCACCTGACAAAATCTTCATAAACGCGCAGGCTCACTGGCGTGGACTGGCGGCACAAGATCGAGGACCAGCCCTGATGCAGCAAAACCGCACCCAATCTCATATCACAATGTCGAAAGCTTATGCATCCCTCTGCTGTGCGCAGGCTGACGGGCGTGGACTGGCGGCAGAAGATCGAGAACCAGCGCGGCGCGGTGCTCGCGACGGAGCTCAAGAACAACGCCAACAAGCTGGCCAAGTGGACGGCGGGCGCCCTCGTCGCCGGCGTCGACCTCATCAAGCTGGGCTACGTGGCGCGCGTCCACCCGCGCGACCCACACCACCACGTCATCCTGTCCACCCAGGTAGGGGTTGTGTGTCATAGCAGGAGGCTCAAGGACGCTCAAGAGCATCAAGTGAAGAATACATTTGGATCAAAAAAAACAAAACCCCAGGAAACTGCAGACCTCATCACATCAAGGCTGGACTACGTTGCTCGCATGCACCAGCGCAAGCCCACCTCCGCAGCATCCTGTTCGCCCTGGGGGATGGGTCGTGATAAAAACACACATGCACGCACACCGAAGAAACCACCTCGGAACAAGAGACCCTTGCAACTGGACAGCGATGAGACACATGACTCCTCTCCAGTGTTGATGCACTGATGCAATGCATGCCCGTCTGTCATCTCCGCATCCGCAGAGCAAATTTGCTCACTCGCTTCCAGCTGTGAGAATCGATTATCTGACGACTATCTGTCCCCTCCATGCGCAGGCGGTCAAGCCGCGGGACTTCGCGATGCAAATCAACCTGGCGATGGAGAACTGCTGGGGCATCGTGCGGGCGCTGGTGGACGTGGTGGCGGGCCTCTCCGACGGCAAGTGGCTCCTGGTCAAGGACCCCAACAAGCCGCTGCTGCGCCTGTATGACGTGCCCGCCGACGCCTTCAAGGTCCGCGATTGAGCCTTCTTTATCTTCCTATCCTGTTTCTCTTCCAGATTATGAGGACTGAGGGTGTGAACCCCAGCAGGCTCGACGCCTCAATAAGGTTCCAGATTAATTGCCATAGCTGAAAGCTCCAGCCGGCTGAAAGTTCCAGCCTGTCTACAGAGCTGTGCGTTTTGTGCAGATGTTTTGGCTGTGAGAACGTCTGCATGCGCGCTGTGCACATTCGCGCTGTGCTGCTGCCTGCGAGCGCTCAGCTGATAAACCGAAACAAAGATCCTGACGTGAGCGCGTGCATCCTGCCTCGTCAAACCCATTGCCTATTTCCTGTGGCGCAGGAGGACTACGCCGACGAGCCGATGCCGGAGAACGAGGCGGCGCCGGCGACGCCGCAGGCGGCCGGAGACGACGACAAGGACGACGAGTGATTGCTGCGCTGTGAGGGTGTTCAGCGCACCGATTATTCTTGGTCCGTCATGATGTACAACGGGCTTTAGGTCCGTCCAGGGCATCGGCAGTGACGGGCAAAGCTGATTTGCGGCGCTTTTGTAACAAGTCTCGACTTCTGAAAAAATCATCTCGATCCACGCCCAACCATGCACCCGATCACACAAATCTGGAATGTCTGGAGCTCCTACAATGTAATACAATGGTACAGATGGTTCGTGCCCCAAAGCACATGCATGTTCAACATGCATGTTCACGGTGCAGACTGCATTGTGAGCACCAGAAGCATGCTGCGCCCAGAGGCCTTCCAGAAAGGACATCAAGTCCAACTGACGTTGGCCTTTTGATGTGCCCTGTGCTGCACGCCACGGCCCATCGGCGTGCGACTCTACGGCCGGTACACCCTGATCGCGTGCGTGCGCGAGCGGCACAGCGGGCATTTGTCCATGCGCTGAGCGCAGTCCCAGCAGGTGCACATGTGCCCGCACGCCGCGAACACCGCCGTGCAGCTGTTCTCCAGGCACACCGCGCACAGGTTGGCGTCCCTGCACCAAGGCCAGCAAGCAACGTCACACCTTCTGATCTGATTGTGTGCACAGCAGGTATTGCGCCCTCAGAGCTGGTGTTGCATCCTCAATCCCCTTCCCTGCGCCCCTCTGCATCCGAGGAGTGTGCTGCTGTTGTCTGCTGCTGTTGCCGGAATTATGATGCTTCACTATTCCCCTGGCCTGCCGTCACACAGGTCAGTGCAATTGCCCCACCTGTCGCCGGTGTCAGGTGCCTCTGCCGTGTCGGCGATGCCTATGCCGTTGCCAGCGCGCCGTGCCTCCTCTAGCCGCCTGTTGGCTGCCTCCACCCGCGTCCTGCAGAGAACGAGGCAGAATAGGATCTGGCTCGAGAAGTGGTGCAGCCGTCGCAAACTCAGCATGTCGTGCCTCCTCTAGCCGCCTGGTTGCCGCCTCCACCCATGTCCTGCAGAGAAGGAGGCATGCTACAGTTGGGTTCGTATCGTGGTGCAGCCAACACAAAGTCAGCATGTAATGTTGCGGCCCCTCCTGCCGCCTGTATGCGGCATCCACCCGCATTGCAGCGGACATGTGGATGTGTGGTAATGCTCTAGCCACGGTGCTGCCGTCAGGAGACCCGCACGTATGGCAAATTGCAGAATGAGAGTGCTGCACTGCAGTTGCTGGAACACAGCTGCAGCGGCACGGGGCAACCTGCACGGCCGGAACGCTGCCTGAGTGTCAACGCACAGGCGTGCTGACAAACCGCCTGAGCAGCTCAAAACTGCCGCAATGCCATCCCATCTCAGGCACAGACATGGCCATGTGGCTGATGAGCTGTTCACTCACTGCCGCGCACCTGAGACGCTTGCGGCGCAGGAGCGTGACGACGCCGCCAGAGAACCGCCAGGCCACCAGCGCCGCGCCCACAGCGCCGAAGCCAACCGCCAGCCACTTGCACGTCTTCGCAACGCTGCAGAGGCCAGGGCAGGAGCATGGTCAGGCGGCGTGTATTGAGCATAGCTGGATGATGCATCAGCAATTGCGCAAGACAGGCGGTGCTTCCGAGACTGGGCGGGCAGGGGCCGCGGCGGAGCGGGCAGGCAGGCAAGATGGAAATGAGATTGCACAGGGGGAATGGCGCAGCAGCATGGCACCCGCAGATGCCGCAGCGCATTGGCCATGAAAATTATTCAGAATCGTCAACAAGAACATCAAGGAAGAGATGCCAACCCGATGGAGACGATGAAGTCGGGCAGGTACCGCAGAACATTCGCAAGGGAGGAACTTGGGCGAATAGCGAATTCTGATAGACAGAACCGAAGAAAGATATGTGGAGTACCCGCTGATGGAGGAGATGAGGTCGGGCAAGGGCTGTGTGGTGATGAAGAACGCGTCGCCCTGCCTGGGCGACCGCAGCACCAGCACCCCGTCTGCGCCCGCGCTGGCCGCCTTCGCGCACGCCACGCTGCCGCTGCAGGTATGGCAGAGGTTTGGTACTGAAATTTCTCCACGACCAGAAATTGCTGGCGGCAACAACAGCACCAGCACGCCGTCGCCGCCCGCGCTGGCCGCCCTGAAGCACGCAATGCTGCCCTTGTGCCAGTAGTGTTATGAAATAAAACATCTGAGAGTCCATGGCGAGCTCGACAGAGCCAGAACCGCTGCACGCTGTTTCCGCACACGCTGGCCGCTCTGGGATAGGCCACGTTGCCGCGCACAAGCGTCGAGATGTCAAGAGGTTTTTCGTGTCAAGAAGCCGGAATTAGCGGTGCATGCCGTTGATGTCCGCATCTGGGCGCGTGCACCAGGTCGCCGACGGCGGTCAGGCAAGCCTGATATTCCACATTCTCAATGATCTTTCTACAAGGCTGATATAAGTGGAGATAACATAGACGACACACCTGGGCGCGCGCGCCAGCTCGCCGACGGCGGTCAGCGGCGTGCCGGCGGGCAGGCTGCGCTCGACGGCTCCGGACCAACAGAAGAGTTTCCTTTTCACGATGTCAATTGTCACACCTGGGCGCGCGGGCCAGCTCGCCGACGGCGGTCAGCGGTGTGCCGACGGGCAGGCTGCGCTCGGTCACGGTGTGCCCCAGGATGTGGAAACCCGCAAAGGCGTCCAGACCTGTCTGCAGCAGCCCGCGCTTTGGCCCGTCCGTGTACGCCTCCACTGCAGGGCGACAGGAAACGACTGACAGCTTTCCTATTCAACCTGATGGGTCCCCAGCTGATTGGCAGCTCCTAAAGCGGGAACAACATGTTAGGGGAGGACCGCAGGAACGGTGGTTCGTCTCTTGAAAGCGCGGCTAAGGTTGCTGTCGATGGAAGCAAACAGGTACTTGGATCGTACGAAGAGCAGCATGAGGTGCGCATCACGGGTGTTGGAGATGTGCAGCTGCTTGAAGGCGGCTTGCTGCTGGCATTGAAGGAGATCCTAACTGATGAACACAGCGCAGGACACGGCGCACCCACAACGGGCAGCGTGAGGTGTGCGTTGAGGGCATCAATGATGGGCAGCTGCGCGGATGATGCGTCGGCCAGCGCCCATGGCGCCTCCAACCGCGTGTGCCGCAGCGTGCTGCTGTCCCGCACCCACCGGTTGTTGCTCTGCCGCTTTGACATCTGCTGCTCCTCCCGCACCTGGCGGCCGCGCGAGCAGATGGACGAGAATCAGCAAGGTTCTGACAATTTTCTTTTGTGTTCAGGCGTGTCGGGAAGTTCAGGCAGGGATGCTGCTCCCCGAATCCCCTGCCTGTGTGGCGGCCACACGGATTCAAGCAGTGCCGTGGAATCGCACTGGAACGCACATGGCAGACGAGAAAGCAGCAGAAGGGTGCTCATATTGTGCGCTGGAAGTGGCGAGGTGGCTCTTTGTGTCACAATGGGCTTGGAGCACTTCCACACGCTCGCCGAGTGCAGCTGCGGGCAACAAAATCCTGGCGGTGCTGGAGGCGGAGGATCAGAAGGGTGGGCACACACCTCAGTGATGACGCAGGGCTCGTTCGTCAGCTCGCCTACAAGAGGCTTCTCCGCCTGCGCCTGCGCTGAATAAATGAGGATGAAGTCGGCACCTCTGCCGCACAAGCAGGCCTCGACTTGAAAGTCAGCCAGTCTGGGGCAGCGCATGCCGCAGCAGCCAATTGCTCATTGGTCAAGCAATTCATGGCATGAGAAGTCTGTACGCATTGTCTCGGTAAATGCGCTGGTAGCCCGAGGCACAGGATTCAAGGCGTATGAATGCTTGCCCGTCCGGTGACCGCCACGAGTAGTGGCACCATGCCCGCCAGCTTCCTTACATCTGCAGATCAATATCTCAGTCATCATCACCAGCTCAAACCTCTCGGCGGCGCTTGCTGCATCTGCCGCAGCAACCTTGCCACAAACTCGTGCCGTCAATCCGCACAACGATGGGGTCGTGGTACCGCTGCATGTCTTACCTGAGAGTCTGTCCACAGGTGTCGCTGACTCCAGCTGCCTGGACTGTTTGCCTTTTGCCCATCCCACCAGCCAGAACAGGCCACCCACGGCAGAGCAGGCAACGCCGGGCCAATGAATGAAGTCCACGCCTGCTGTGTCCATGCTGCAGGCTCTGAGAGCTGGCTGTTTGCTTATCTTGTGATGAGCTCCATATTGTGAGTGTCGGAAGATTGCTCTGCGAGTGAGTGGAAACACAACACAGCGGAGCTTTCACTGCTCAGCGCAATTTAGACGAGCGTAAGGACGTTCGACGTGTGTCACGAGATGCACAGCAAATTGTGTATGTGGTCTGTCCTTGGGGGAGATTTCTGCATTGAATTTCAGGCCCTGACCATGAGCTCATGTCACCGGGAATGGCATGAGCTGGCATAGTTGCAAAGGGAAGGTGCAGTATCAAAGCTCTGGTCTTTCGCGCTGTCACAATTCAGATCAGTTGCCGGAGTCGCCATGTTGCACCCCGTGGGGCGGCGACAGGCGTTGAAAAACACGAACAGAGATGCATTGCTGTGCATGCGGTTAATAAATAATGAAAATCCAGAGGCCATCAGTAAAGTTGCGCATCGATGTGACGCGTGTGCTGTCTGGTTCATGCAGCCGACGCCGCATTGCCTCGAGCTGCCTGCCAAGCCATTGCGTCCACCGCTCGCGATCCCACTCACGCATATGCTTAGTACATGGCGCCGCTCTGCCGCAGAACGAAGCAGCCGCTCACACGTCGCTGGCATTAGACTCACCGCCCGCCGCCGCCTCCTGCACGTCCCTCTCCGAGATGCGTGCGGCTGTTGATGCAGTGCACTGTGGCGTCGGCGAAGCAGTCGCCGCCTGCGCCCGGCGCCAGGTCGACGCAGGAAATACCCGCCGGCTGCGGCGCCACAGCAAAGACGCCTTCCTGGCCCAGTCCCAGCAGCGCGTGCAGCAGCACCGCCGCGCGCTGGCAGCTGGCCACCGTGAGGACCGTCACTCCCGCCACCGCAGCTTCCCCAGCGGCACCGCCGGCGCCGTCTCGCGTGCCGCCGTCCGCAGCGGCGCCCGCCGCGGCGCCGCCGGCTGGCGTGCTGCCGGGCGCGGCCTGCGAGCACAGCAGCTGGAACGCCTCGGCGAGCGCTGCCCGCTCGGCGGCCAGTCCCTCGAGGCGTTCGTCTGCGACCGCGCTCGGGTGCCACAGCTGCGGCGGCAGCGGCGGCGCGGCATTTGACTGCGCGCCAGCGATTGCCTCCTGCAGGGCGCGCGCGGCAGGCGTGTCGTCACACACCAGCCTGTCCACCTACGCCCACCAGGGGCACATAACATGTGAATCCGCATCCCTTCAGCGCAGCATACATGCAGCATCCGTGCGTGCTGGTCGATTTGCGCACAGCAGCGGCGCCAATGCGGCGCCACGCCTTCTCGGTCACCGGTCGACCCCATGCTATAAAAGCTACCCGCATCAGCAGCCGCTGGGCAGCCTGGGAATGCACCCATGCTGCGCATCAATCATCGAGCGTTCGGAACGCCACACCAGCAGCTCAGCTGTGAGCAATCTGGTTGTATTTTTCACCTGGAAGCTGGACAGCGCCTGCGCCGCGGCCCGCACCCCCGCGTCGCCTGCGGGCGCCGCCTCCGCGCCGCAGCCGACCAGCAGGACGCGCAGCCCGCCCGCCGGCGCGCCGCCCGCCGCCAGCCCCGCCAGCACCTCCTAAATTGGATACAACAGCACATTATTTTGACATGTGGCTAATCATTCTGTGAAACATTCAATGCAAGGCAATTGATACCCCGAAAAACGAGACAAAAGGACCCAGTAACAGTTCGATTACCGGCGACTGGTTCAGGTGCCGCAGTGTGGCGCGCGCCCCTGCCCTGCCGGCAGCCGCCGACCGGCCATCCGCAGCCGCCGCTGCCGCTGTGCCGCCTGCCGCTGCGCCATTCTGTTCCGCGCCGGCCACGGCTGCTGCGGCATCATGCTCTGCAGCGCCCGCCGCAGGGCGGTACTCCAGCAGCGTGGTGGCGGCGTTGGCCTGCACCAGGCGGCGGAAGGCGGAAGGAGGAAGGCCCAGTGACACGCCGATGAGCGCCTGGTTGACAGCGTTGTGCGCGACCACCAGGATGCGGCGGCCCGGCTCGGCCGCGAGAATGGTCTGCAACGCCAGCGAGGCCCGGTACCACAGCTCCCTGCACGTTAACAACATCCAGGATGTTGGCAGTGCATGAGTGAATGGCGGACACGGATGCATGAGCAATGGATGCGGTGGCTCGGAGCTGCCAGGATCCATCTCGAGCACAGCGCCAGTGCTCGCTTCACCTGACTGGGGCATGGCCGTCGATCTCAAAGGCGGCGGGGTCAGCCTTCCAGGCGTCGTACTGCGCGCCGTGCAGCGCTTTGCCCTCCGCCTTGGCCAGCCCCTGAAAGGAGTACAGGTCCACCTCCCGCAGACTCGGCAGCACCTGCACGCGGCATGATATATGAAACTAGACAAATTGTTGATAACACAAGGTACTGTTTGATATGGAGAATCCTGCGAAGCAGGCTTGGCAGCGCCTGCGCACGGGGTGTTGTGGAGCATCAGCACCTTGAGGCCCTCTGCCGTTACTACGTCCGTGCTTTATGCATGGTCATGCCGCTGTGATTGAGAGCTGATGTGCCACCACAAGCTGTACGTCTACATCCGGTGCTGTCATGCGACCTAGACATGCGCTATACTACTGTCATGATGCAGGGGACACTTCAGCACGATCAAGTGCGTTTCTATGATATGATACCTGGGCAGAGCCCGCCCGCCCGCCCCAGATGATGTCGCCGGTAACTGCCGCCCGCTGCAGCGGGCTGCTGAAAAATGCGTCAAACTGTTCGCCCTCCAGCTGCGAGTAGCACTCACGAATGGACGTGAATACTCGAGCTGACGAGTATTCAGCTCGACCTGCGAGGTCAGGTGTGCAAGCAGAAACATGATGTGCGATGAACATGCGGCTGCGGAAGGTGTGTAGCAACCACAGATTTCTGCGAAATCGCACCATCTTGCGCGCTGCCTCTGCTTGCTTGCGACCCTTTTGGCTCAGCAGGGATTCGTCAGAGCTGCCCTGTATGCGGCCGGACGCGTTCCACTGGCTCTGCCCATGCCGCACCAGCATGACTGTCCTGCCGCTAGCTATGCCGGGCAATGGCAGAGGAGGCTGATCCCGGCGGTCACCCTCCGAGTCAAACTCATCATGACCTTGCCATCTGTACGCCCGTTCCGCTGTCAGGCGAACTGTTCCAGGCCGAGAGCACCGCTTCTGAAACGCTCGACCTGTGAAGCAGCGATGCTGCACGTCTGCTGGCCTGCAGTGGGCTGTGATAAGAGTTGGCATTGCTAAGACTACAACAGTTGCTCCAGAAGGTTCGACGCAAGGATCAGCGCTGCCTTCTTGTGCTTCAATGCAACAGCAATCCAATCTGTAGCGGCTGATGAGTTGGGCAACCTGCCAACTGCCAGCTGCCCTCAACCTACCAGACTGAGGAACACGTCACTTGCTAGCTAAATCTGGTTTAATGGGTCGACAGTGCGACCAAATTGCAACGTGTAGATTTATTTTGCAGGCGGTGCATCACTTGATCTGGATTTGGTCATCTGCTCGCAGCGTGTTTAAGCCGAGTGTTTATTCCACAAAGCATGCATGTCCGAGAGCTGTAAACGTATCTAACACGACATCAGAGCGTAGACCAAACAACTCAAAATCCTACCGGTCAGATACAGCAAGATCGGTCAGATACAGCAGCCGAGGAGGCCGTCACAGACCAATGCCCAATAGGTACAGCACACACAGGCACGTCGGATTTGAAAAAGATAACGCCAAGAGGCTGGCTATGCGCTGCCGACCGTCTACTCAATCGACTTCATTGCGTCAGCAGCCAGATCTTCGCCGCATCGGCCGGGCTTGCAGGACACCCAGATTGTGGTGCGCTCGCCTGCACTCACACGATGTCAAGCGTTGCACGGGGACACGGCGTGCAAATCGACAGCAGCGCACAGATCGGAGATGCGCTCTGGCGCAAACCACAAGGTCTCACAGGCCTGGAGAGGCCGCAGCGGATCCAGCGTTGCGCGTTGATTTCTGGTGCAGTTCTAGTGTGCATATTGATTAGAATGTCAATCGGAAACTCACCTGTGTTCACGTAGTCCTCGTACTTCAGCCAGTGGTCCGGGACAGCGGCAAAGGCGTCAGCGTACCACTCGCGCTCCGAGTTGTCCTGTTCAAGGCAGAAAGTGTGGACGTCAGCCAGCGCGCCTTCATTGACAGACCCGCCTTCCGCCAGCGGATTGGAAGGTGCTGGGCGGAGTGGTGCAGTTGCAGTGGCTGCATGCAAACAGTGTCAGTGCCAATCAGTCACAGTGTAACGGGCCGGCCTCCACGCACCGTGCGCCTTTGTCACAACGGTTTGATCACCGCCGCTTTTTACCCTGCATTTCAACGCCGCTTTCACCCCTGATAGACCCTGGCACTTTGTTAGAGGGCGCACCAGCATGAGGATGCCGCCCTCGGGCTTGAGCAGCGGCAGCGCGCGCTTGAGGCAGTGCACGCGGGCGCGGCCGTCGACGCTGATGTAGTCATAGATTCCCTCCTTCTCCGGCAGGAAGGATGCCGCAATGTAGTCCCTGCAGACGGCAGGGGCGGCGGCCGTCAGACGCTCTGCGTGCTGATGTATGCCGCAGCGCGCTGCAAACGCCACTTTGAAGAGCGAAATCGCTGAAGAGGTGCAGCACCAGATCCGTAGCAATGAGGAGCACAACGAGGCGACCCCGAGGTTAAACGTTCAAGTCTGGAGCCGGCAGGCTTTCTGCAAGATACTGATGTGCGTCTCTGCCGGGTGCGCAAATGAACTTGTCGGGGCCTTTCCGGCTTGGTCCTTTCTGATCAGCGAAATGCTCTGCGGCAGTTCACTGTGATTCGTCGGTTATTGTTTAGCAGTTGCGAGGGTGCGCACTTGAATTTCACGGGGTCCTCCTTGTCGGGGCCCTTCTCCTTAGTGCCCGGGAGCGGCTCCACCGCGTGCAGCTCCCAGCGGCGCTCCAGGTCCTGCAGCAGAACACAGAATGCTCAGAATGCGTCAATTGCACGCATTTGCAAGCGCCGCCTGCAAGGGCCGCACACTGCGTGCAGCTCCTAGCGGCGCTCCAAGTTCTGTCAGATCATGTGGACCTCTCACCTGTAGATCAATTATAACGCATCAAGTTGCAGGGACGGTGTCAGTTCATCGGGGCCTCGTCGCTGAAGAGGCATGTTTGAGGTCTCCATGGTGTGAGGCCTTCCTTGGTCATCATACATCGTACAAGGTGTGCGCTGGTGGAACGGAAAGAAGCCCACGTCGGGGTTGTAGATCTTGGCGAGCTGCTGCGCGACCATGCGCGACCAGTGGGCGTGGTGCTCGATGGAGATGAGGTGCCTCACGCGCATCAGCACCCACAGCGTCGACGAGCCCGTTGACCACTCCAGGCACTTCATGTCTGTGGGACATCAAACAGGCCATCTTGTGCATCTGGCGTGATTGTGCATCTGGCACGTCGCTGCGGCACCAGAGACTTGCAGATACTTGCTGGCCGAGTGTGGGGCCCGGCCAGCGATGGCGCCAACAATCCGCGGTCGGATGCCCAGCATGCACGCATTGTGGATTCCTCACCTGGGTCCAAGAGGCGGTCCAGGAAGATGAGCGCAAATCGCGCAACCCAGGGCTGTGGAAGGCACAGTGCGTCGTCACATGACGGTGCATCAGACGCAGCGCAACAGCAAACGCAGCAAACGCCAGGTTTCAAAAGCGCATGTACAGAGACGCACCTCGCAAGTGTTGCCAACGTACTCAGGAATGACCTGCGCACGAGCAGCACCCAGGTCAGCGCATGTACAGGTGTTGCCTCCACTCAAAGCACAATGGACTAGCTGCAATGGCTTGCAACAGCAGACCTGAGGCGCCATTACGCGCCCTCTCTGCGAGTTCGTTTCAGTCTCAAACGATGGCAGGTTCCTACCTGGCCGGGTGTGGTGCGGCTGCCGATGCTGTACTTCTCTGGGCAGGTCGTCATAGTGAACAGCTCGTTCTTGCCGACCTCCTTCATGCGCTTGACATAGCGCTTGGCCATGTGGAAGCGGTGGATCACGTCCTGAGCCTGGAGGTCGCTGGCGGAGGAGCCTGCGTATTTATTTCCGTGCATGAGGAATTGTGTGCAAGAAGAATGCAAGCCCAGGCGTCAAGATCTCCCTCTCTCTCTGTGTGACGCTGTACAAGCATGCGCCGTCGGAGTCGGCTTGTCACGCAATGCGGCTGAACCGTGGCTGCTGTGTTGTGGACGAGAAGTGTGCAGCGTTCAAACACATGCTGATAGCGTAGATTCTGTGCCGCAGCAGCACGCTTGCTAGCAGCTGTAAACATGTGATCGGCTGCAGGCGCGCGCGCACCGGTCAGCGTCGCTGTGATGCCGTCCGCGCCGCGCGGCCCATGGTGAAAAAATACCAAGTAGATCACCGCGGCGATGAGGACGCCCACTGCAGCCTTGGGCAGCCACGACGGGGACTGGAACCTGCATTAAATCCAGGTGTGTGTTGAGGTGGTGCCGTCGGTTGCAACCGCCTGCACCCGCAGCAGCGGCTGGCCCACGCCTCCGTGCATGCATGCAATCGGCGCAAATACTACGGAGCCTCGCATTTGCGCCTGCAGTCTTTGCTCACCCCTTCTTGCTCATTGTGCTGCCCTCACGGGAGGGTGGCTGTCGGATGTGTGGCCGGCAGTGTTGCGAAGTGCCACGCTGAATGCGCAAGTGCGGTGGCGAATGAATCGGTCGAGATATACCGTCTGATCTAGCGGCCGGGCTATACAAATATTGGTTCTGCTGAAGTGTCACAGGTTCTGATGCAAGGCGATCTGCCCGAACCGCTGCGTTCAGCTGCTGCCCCAGTGCTACGGCTGCCGCACGACCACAGCGACGCAACACTGCTGGTATAGTTTGGCAGCAAAATTCGGCGGCGTCGCATCCGCAAACAGCGGAGCTGTCGTCTTGCAGCCGTGCGTCATGTCTAGGGTTTCATCGTGCTGCGCACGTGCTGCGGTGCTGTGCTGGGCATGATCCATGATGCTTTGACGGCATGCTCCAGTCTATTCGAATGCTTCGGTTTGGTGTTCTGATCGGCAAGCAAACTGGTGCTCTGTAGATCCCGCCAGCACAGGTGCCTTGCGTTTGTGCGACGCAAACAGCTGGCTGGATTCAAATCCTGTGAGCATCATAGCCGAGTGGCCTTTGAGCGCACGTGATCTACCCGTAAACCAGGCGAATCAAATATGCCAGAGCTTCCTGAGGTTGAGGCTGCACGGTGAGACGTCGTAGGGGCAGTGCTGTGCCTGCACATATGCGGCCACACTCGTGCGCAGCGCCGCACATTCAGATCCTTGCTGCCATGTGCAGGTCGCTGGCGGAGAAGCATTGCACAGGCCTGAAGATACTGAAGGCGATCGTGGCCGACGATGACAGTGAGTGCAGCCCTTTGCACACACGGCACATGATAGCGTTCAGCTAATGTTTGTGGCGCTCTGCAGCGGCATGCTGTGTCCTTACCCCACGAGCGATGCGTCAAACAGAGGTCATCGACGGCATCGCGCCAAGGGACCTGGAGGAGGCGCTGGAGGGGCGCACCATCGCGGAGGCCTGCCGCAAGGGCAAGCAGTTGTGGCTGGACCTGGGACAGGACAGCCCCGCGCTGATGCTCCACTTCGGTGAAGATTTGCTGGTCACTGCCCAGTGAGAGGGAGCGGGCTATGTCCTTGCATGCCCACGCTACCATGCCCAAGCTGCACATGTTATGCCACCTCACAGCAGTCGCCTGCAGCGGCGCATTGACGCCCGCGGATTTGGGACACATGCACAAGCCGCATTAGCTCGATGTTGGCGCGGGCGCAGCACTCAATGACTTCTATGTGCCGTGCTGCAGGCATGACGGGCTGCCTGGTAGTCCAGGCACGTGAGCATGTATTGCTGTAGTTGACATTGCACTGAATGCTTGATTGAAGCGGCTGTGTACAGAAGATGAGAGCGACCATACCAGTGCAGGGCGTGGACGCAGTCAAATACGTAAATGCAAAGGCAGTCGACAAAGACGTGTGGCCACCCAAGTACTGTAAGGTGCGCTGCCGCAGCTGCCCTGATGCGCACCTGGAACACACGCTCGCAAGAAAATGTCATCCTGCAGTCATCCTGAGTGTCAAATCCTGTTGCAAGCTCCAGATTGAACTGGAGCTCAGCGAGGGGCGCAAGGTCGCCTTCTGCGACAGCCGCCGATTCGCACGAGCGCGGTTCCAGGTGCACACCGATGCAGAACTGAGAATTCCACTGCAATATTGTGACTGTATTGGAGGCTGGACCCGCTCGAGATCATCAAGTAAAAGTTGTACTGCTGGCCGCAGGAGGATCCGCTGAATAACCCACCAGTCAGGTAGCTGCACAGCACAAACCTGATCAATTCAAATCAACTCGACCTGATCCAAATCAATTTCAAGCCAGCTCATTTGCCTGCCTGAATGATACTTGTTTTGGTATGCAGCCTCCTGGGCTTTGACATCCTGAACGACCGGCCTACGGTAGAGCAGCTGTCGGCTGTCCTGGCCAAGCGGAAGTCGGCCGTCAAGTCCGTGATCATGGTACGCATCGCATGTGTTCAAAGATGTGTTGATTCAAAGATGACGGGTGCATCCTTTGGGGGAGCGCTCCGTCGGTGATGCTTACCTGCCTGCAGATGCGCGCACTTTGGTGCAGCAAATAGAATTTCGCCGCCGTTCGCTGAGGTTTCTGACCATGTTTCTGACTGCTTTTCAGGACCAGGCAGTGCTGGCGGGCGTCGGCAACTGGGTCGCAGACGAGGTGCTACACGAGGCGAAGCTGCACCCCAGCGAAAAGGTGACCCAGAGCTTTATGTGGACATATTGTGGAACGATGGCCGTCCCCATACGAATTTCCAGTACCCATGATTCTAAAGCGCGCATTCCCATTGCATTCGCAGGCGTCAGACCTCACAGAGGTACGCAAATGAAGCACACTCTTGTATGATGTTCATGCGGACAGACTGCAGCCCTGAGTGCTTGTTGGCATGGCGTGTCGTTGCCGCAGGACTCGTGTGCGCTGTACTGCACTGCTGCAATTCACATGCAGGGCGTCAGTGCTGAGTCAGAGCGTCATGCGCGCGTGCAGGCACAGATCACGGCGCTGCAGCAGGCGCTACTGCAGGTGGCGCAGACGTCCGTCGCCGTCGATGCAGATTCTTCTCAATTCCCGCCGCACTGGCTGTTCGCCCACAGGTCTGTGCTATAGCGACTTGAAGTCCCCCGATGGCTCGGATGCTGCAGCGCACGATTCCAGATGTCAGCTGTGCAGGCTTTTCATTGACCTAACATCCGTCGATGTCGATGCTGCAGCCTCCGGCTGAGCTCACGCTGGCTGTTTGACATCCAGGTGGAAGCCGAAAACAGCGCCAAACACATACAAGTTCATGACCATCGGTGGCAGGGTGCGCCCAAGCCCACAGCCAGTGACCGTTCTCGATAAAGCATTTGTACAGTAGTTGGGGTCTGCAGCGCACAGCCAAGCGCGAGCCTTTAGATCGGCATTGCATTAGCTGCCCTTATCACTGCGGAGTCAGAAGGGCTTATCACAAGGGCTGCTCCGTGCTCGCAGACAACATGCTTCGAGCCCGCAGTCCAGAAGCTGACGACTCCGCCGGCGGAGGACGCAGAGACAGACAAGGACGAGGGCGAAAAAAAGCCCAAGAAGAAGCCGCCAGCGAAAGCAAAGAAGGCAGCGGCAGGTCGGTTGATGCTTACCACGGTCATCCAGATGCAGAGCGATTTTTCAGTACCTATTGCATTCAGAGGTGTCACTGCAGTGGGCACCTGTTCCCAGACGCTGGCTAGGACGACATCCTGAGCGTTGCCGCCATCCAGGACAGGTCAGTCAGCAGCGGAACGCTCCAGCAACGGCGGCGGCGACGGCAAAGCCGACGGCAAGGCCGGCGGCAAGGGCAGGAAGAAACGCGCCCAGCCAGCCCCCAGCGGCAACGATGCGAGTGCCACAGAGGACGTTGCTGCAGCAGACGCAGAGGCAAAGCCTGCCAAGAAGAAGGCCACAGAGGCTAGGGGCAAGAAGCAGGCCTGAATTGCCCATCGCGCGGTCAGTATTGCAGCCCCGAGTTGGATTGCACCCCCGAGCTGTTTATGGACTGGTTGACAAAATTTGTGTGCAGCACTGTTGATGAAGGCAGACATGTCGCCAGGTAGAGTCTTTCCCAAAAGTTACATGAAGATGTAGCTGAAATGTCAATTACATATTCAAACAAAGATCCCTACTTTGTTCTCTGCAACACAGGCAACGTCTCGATCGCCTTGTTCATCTGCGTGATCATGTGCTCGTAGATCTTCGTGAGCTTCTCGGTGACAGGGATGCCGTCCTGCTGCTTCAGCCCTGCTGCCGGGTCCCACGCCGGCGGCATCGGGATCATCGGCGTCTGCGCGCATCACACGGCAGCAGCTTCAGGGCTTTGCCGCGCGCCTCTGGAATGCGACCGCACCCAGTGCGGCCATGCTGCTCTCGTACATGCTGCATTGTGCGATATGCCATTCACAGCAGCAGCATGCATTGCTGGCCATATGACAGGGTGCGCTCCAGATGACAGGACACCGCGGCCCAGGCGCTGCTGAGCAAAAGGGTGAAGGCGCGGGCAGCCTGGGAGAGGTGTGATGAGATATGTGGCGGCTCTAGGGCCTGGAAGGCGCACCCTGATCTCCAGGTCAGCGTCGGTGAAGAAGCCAAGGAGAGGTTTTCAGGGTCTGGATACGGGATTTTAGGGTTATGGAGGGTGCACCTTGATCTCCAGGTCGGCATCGGTGTAGAAGCGCTTGTCGAACTTCCACACCTCTTTGCCGGCCTCGTTGGACCAGATGGTGCCCCAGGTGTAGTGGTACATCGCGGCGTTGCCGATGGCGGAATCCGCCGGCGGCTGCGAGATGAGCTTGCTCACCGGCGGCAGCTGCAGGTCGAACTTCACGTTCTGCGGGCGTCCCACAGCACGACAGTCAGCAGCGCCAGTTTGTTGCCTGTAACAGCAGCTCTGCGAGTACAAAAATCTATCAGAACAGAACGATCCTGCCGCCGGCTGCCGCCGGCTGGTGCCGCCTCGGAGGGCTCAGCGCTGTCGTCGCAAGCACACCGCCAGATGCCAGCCGCCGCTTATTGGCTGCGACAAGGTCTGGTCGCCTAGCGACGTCGGCCTCCAACGGCCCAGAACTACGAAAGGTGTTAAAAGGCCACCTGCAGCGCGGTGCCGATGGACCAGGCGCACATCTCCCGCAGCAGCCCATATCAAAGCTTACAGAACCATGGTTGTCATGTCGTTTCCGAATATAAATATATACATATATTTATTTATATTCGAATATCCTCAAAGAATGTATGTATATATATGAATAGTTGCTGCTGCAAACTTGCCTGCAGCGCGGCGCCAATGGACCAGGCGTACATCTCCCGCACCCAGCCCAGCCGCTCCTTGGTCTCCTTGTCGTGCTCGATGTGCCACGTGAGCCGCTCCCAGTCCGGCGTGATCTGCGGCGCACCCAGCAGGCGGGGTGAGAAGATTGAACAACTGGGATACACAAGACGTGCGGAGCCGCTTGCTGCACTGATCCCGGTGCCTGGATGCATTGACCTGGGCGAGTGGCACTGGCAGCATGTGCGTGTCCTCACCTTTCCCCTGCAGCATTCTGTGCACCACAGATATTGCACAGACGGCTGTCAGATGCCTACAGATAGGTTCACAGCCACTGGAACAGGAACTGACAACTCCGGCACCTCTGCGGCATCGATGCAGCACGAGACTGACCTTGAACAGCTCGTTCCAGCGCATCAGCACGGGCGCCGGGCCGGAATTCGGCACGTCGGCCAGAGGGCCCCTGTCCGCGGGGTACATCTTGCGCATGACGCCCTCGATGGAGGGCGACGTCGGCTGGATGTAGCCGAAGGGGAAGCCGAGGGAGCGCGCGCCGGACTCAGCGCGCGGCGCCGCTGGCGGCTTCATCCACACGTAGTCCGTCTCGATCATGAGCACCCACGGCGCCTGCAGTGGAATAACAGAATCAGTGTTGAGTGTGTCAGAAGCGCTGGAGATGATTCGTTGACGATGCGTATACAGCCGCGGTGCCGCCGGCAGCTTCATCCAGACGTAGTCCGGCTCGATGACGAGCAGCCACGTCGCCGGCGGTCAAAATACGAATCAGATTTCACTGCATTAGCAGCACGGAAAATGCTATAAATTTGTTGTGTATACGGCCGCGGCGGCGCCAGCGGCTTTATCCACACACAGTTCGTCTCGATCATGAGCAGCCACTGCGGTCGCATCATTTTTCCTGCGTTAATGCGACCGCAGTGGCTGCTCCAGCCGCCGTCGGCGCCGCGGCCGTATACACAACACTTTTAAAGCATCTCCAGCGCTTCCAATACAAGGCTCACTGCATCTGCACAAGCGCCTTGGCTGCTGATGGTCGCAATGGACTGCGTGTGGATTAAGCCGCCGGAGGCGCCGCGTGTAATCTGGAGCCGAGTTGCCAAAGCAGGTTTCAAAACTCTGTTGACAAGCCCCGAATGTTTTAGACTCCCACCTTGATCATCGACGGGTCCGCCTTTGCGGCGTTGACCCACTGCTCTGGTCGCGCAGGACAGCATGGGCAGGAGGCGCAGACCTCAAGGGAGCTCCCACCTGGAGCATCGATGGGTCTGCCTTTGCGGCGTTGACCCACTGCTGCACCGCGTTGGGCCGGTCGGCCACCGGGAACTCGCACCAGGTATCGCACTCCGGCGTCAGCGGGTTGGCCCGCCACGTCGGCACCTGCAGCCAGCCCACACTCCCGACTGGCTCAACAAGCCCTGATGGCAGGACTGTTACCCCCTGTGGAGCACATTGAGCAAATGATTGTTTGCCTCTGCTGCACAGCGGCCGACTGATGACATCGTTGCATAAGTCCTGGAGCTGACAGACCAGCAGACGCACCTCGCCCATAAGGACGTCTCCCTTTTGCCGGTGCAGGATGCGCGTGAAGGCCACCAGCTTCTCGCCGCCGGGCTGCTTCTGCACCAGTTTGTACGTTCCGTACCTGCGTCAAGAATCAATATCAAGAATGGGCGGCTCAAGTATCCAAATGCAGTGCCCGCAATGGCCCATGCGCCGGCTGTGTGTCGGTGGGGCTTGTCAGGCGGGGATCAAGCGCATGCGGTGAACATTCCTGGTAATCAGCAGAATGGGCAGAATGAGCAGGCCCGCGCGCGGAATCTGCTCACATGATGCGGTTCTGGAAGTTCAGGTATGGGCTGCCGTTGCTGGTGCACAGTGTGTGGATCGTGTCGCCCGTCGTGGGCGACCCCTGCGACTCCGCTGCCCCAGCTGCCGCTGCCTTTGCTGCTTGCTGCTGTGCTCCCGCAGCATTTGCCGCGGCCCCTGAGCGGACGGCAACATGGTGTTCGTCAGTGTCTGCAACGTTTTGGGCAGTCAAGCGGCAGATTACGGCGTGTGTATGAACACAAGCACAGGAAACAAGCTTCAGCAACGGCACCACATACCTGCGGTCACCGGCGCCGACTGCCCGGACTCCGTCCAATGTGATTCGGCCTTAATCTCCAGCATCTGCGGGTGGCACGGTTCGTCAAAGGTCATGAAGCGTGAGCCGTTGCTAGAAACTACATTGGGGAGGCATTATTCATCGGTGAGGCACTGCAAGCATCGCGACTTCAGGCGTACCGCGTGCACGGTCGCCATGAAGATGTATCCAAGAATGGATCCAATGAGGAAGCCGACCGCCACAAAGACGGCGATCTTCCTGGGGCCGACGCGATTCCGTGTCTGAAAGACGCCCATGATTGCCGACAGCGGGCTGGCGACCCACTGGTTAGAGTCTGTTGGGATGCAAGGCTAGCAACTATCGCCAGGGCCACACCACCGCAGCATGGCTGCGCTAGGAGATATGCAGATGACTAGCTACTACGCTGGTTTCAGAAGCCGATCTGACCTTCTGCTCCTGAAGTGAACGTGATCGGTGCAGATTACCTCTTTTTCTTAACTTCACAGCCATCCGTTGCGCTTCTGACACAGACTTGCTGGTGACGCAGGTAGTACAAGTAACGTGCAACACGAGTAGTGGTGAGCATCGCGCGACGATGCGCAGGTGGTGGTCGTGAGGTCTGCGTCCTCTGCTTCCCCATCACGCACAGCAAAATTTGTGGTGCCACCAGCACTTTGCGATCCTGCAAACGAGTCCGCGCATGTGTATCTCCTCCTCCTAGTCATCTGACACCCCGTGATGCTGGCCCGCACCCTACACACCGCAAGCGATCTCTGCTGCCGACTGCTGACGAGCCAATCCAAAGCTGCAGCCCCTTTCCTGCAGCAGGGCTTGCACAGCTGGGCCACCGGCGACAGCAGCAGATCGCTGGCAACAGTCGCCGCTGCCTCCGGCGCCGTGGACGCCTCGACTGAAAAGTGAGGCCGCTGCCGCTGCGGCACCGCCATGCATGCTGCGGCACAAAGCATGATGTGCATGCCGGCGAGTTCGCCTATCAGAAACAACTTGATTGTATTCTACATGGAATGCTTTGCAGGATAACGGTGACGTACTACGACGAGAAGGACAAGTCGGAGGTGACGGTACTGGTGCCGATCGGCGAGAACCTGCTGGAAGCAGCACACAAGAACAACGTCGACCTCGAGGGTGATTGCACATGCTCCCTATGAAAAAGTGCTGAAGCCATGATGCAAGTGGCCTCAAGCATGCGTTTATCGTAATGTGCACGGTGTGTCCAGGTCGATTTTGACCGGTGCAGCAGCCTGACGGATGCCACGTGCCATGCAGGCGCCTGCGAGTGCTCCCTGGCCTGCTCGACATGCCACGTGATCGTGGAGGTGAGCGCGCGACTTAGATGTGCATGGGCGCATTGCGGTCGGAGACGGCGTGCCCGCCATGTGTAGATGATTGGCTCAGCTCACAGGTGCTTCCTGTTGACGGTGGTTCCTATTGCTCCCCTCCGAATTGCAACGACGGCTGCTGTCGCACTCGAGCAGGACCAGGACTTCTATGATAAGCTGCCGGAGCCAGAGGACGACGAGAATGACATGCTCGACCTCGCGTATGGCCTATCAGAGACGTGCGTCGGCTGCCTGACAGCCCGTTGACTGTGGGGCGCTGCATCATGCATGAAAAGCGGTTGCCGGATGCCGGGGGATCTGTAATCTTGACATCACAGATCTTTGCACATGGTGTACAGGTCGCGATTGGGCTGTCAGGTGATTGCGGCAAAGGAGCTGGATGGCCTCAGAGTGCGCATTCCAAGCGCCACACGGAACTTCGCAGTCGATGGGTGAGCGGAATTCTGGAATGGATGAGCTTGTTACTGTCACGCAGCCATTGAATGCTGGGGATGCTCAATGACTGCAGCGAATCATACATGTTGCCCCTCGAGCCGCTTGGGCTTCAGCTCTCCGCATTGTTTCTGCAGGTATGTGCCAAAGCCGCATTGAGGGGCGGACGACATGGAGGTCCTTTGAGCAGCTGCAACTGGGAACATGGCTGGAGGCCCGCCTGATTCGTGCAGGCCACCGTATTTTCGAGGCCAAATTTGAGCAACATTTGATTATAACTAGGAAGACAAGAAAGGCAGCGGATCGGAACTGCACCCACACCCACATCTCCATCTTGTCTGACAGATCTGTCGGTGCTTCGGTTTCGAATTTTGCATGGAGGCGCAGCAGGCCATGGAATGACGCCATTTGCTATCTTACGCGTATTCAAAAAGCATTGGTCGTTTCGCACGGTGTAAGACGTCGGTAAACAGAACAACGTTCAGCCCGGTTTCAGCAGCAAGTGGCCGCCGTGCATGCCGTCAACTTCAAAGGACGCCTGCCGCATTCACGCAACGGTGCTGGATGCTAGACCCCGCTACACTACTTACATCTCAGTACATGTTGCACGCCTATGCTGTCGCGTCTGCGCGAGTGAATTCGAGGGACCAGTCGCCCGTCACCAACAGGTTGGGCTTGCGGAGGAGCAGCGCCGTGTCTGCCGCCCCAGGGCTGAGCTGCAGCGGCCCTGGCATCGACTGGATCGAGCCGCTGCCGCCGATCAGCGACACCTGCAAGAGTCAATTGCGAAGCCGTTGAGTACTGCGATTGCAAAGCTGATGCGCTGCAGTGAGCCCTGCCACGCAGACAGCACGAGGCGTGAGTGCGATCAGCGCATTGCAGAGCAGTTGTCACAGGTCCTGCCATGTTGTTGCCTACCTGCCACCCTGATGGCCCGCCGGGCAGCCCCACAATGGCGATGCGCTCGATGACGACCTCCGTGTCAAAGGCTGCCTTGCCAGCGTCCGCGTCGTAAGCGCTGCTGCTCAGGACGCCGTCCTTGTACCTGTGCATCATTTGATACATGATCGAGCTGCGACTGCGATCTTGCGCCTCGCGAAGTGGCGACATTGTGTACAAATGCAACCCACACACTGGCATAACCACCGGTGAAGGGCCCAAAACCTGAGTCCAGCTGCATTGATCTCGAACGTGGGCCAAATCGTATGCGACCGTGTTACAAGGCGCCTCCCCACCTGAAATGGCGGTGGGCGTACGCGCCGCGGCTGAAGGCGAAGCTGCGGCCGTCGTCCAGATACAGGTCGCCCTCGGCGCTGCCGCTGCTATTCAGCGCGACCACCTGCAGAAGGCAAGGCACAGTGTGAGGGCAAGGGCACGCCTGGCGTTGTAGGGGCCCAACGAACGCAAGACAGCAGGCAAAGAGGCTTGTGGCGATTCGCCTGCAGGGTGTCTTGTCCAGAGACGTGCCCGGACTTGGAAGGACCCTCGTGGAGGGTCCCAAGCTGACAAATCTTGCTTACTACCAATGCCAGAGATGGTGAATGCATAGATGATGAACTAGTGGAGGTAGAAAAATTCACAGATGCATGGGCGGCGCACCAGGCTGATGGGATCGGCGGCCATGGCGGCGGTGCTGCGGCGGGCGCGCTCCTTGCGCGGCACGATGCTGCCGCTGCGTAGGTACACCGGCACGCTGTCCATTGTCACCGCCACCTCCTGCGGGCTGCCGTCCGTCGCCACCGGCGCGCCTGCGATGCAGAAAGACGGGGGCGGCTTGCTGGACGACTCCCTCAGTAGGGCTGCTCCGCGATACAGCCAGACATGGGCGCAAGGAACCTGTACTCTGGCGCGGGCTGGATGCTGCCGCCTGCTGCTGCACGTTATCTTGATGCCCCAAGCTGCTCCGCCACTTGCCAAAGAGCAGTGCACGCTGATTGACACTGAGGCGTGTCAATCAGCACCTGTGATGGCGTCGAACCAGGCGGCCTCCGCCGGCAGCGTCACCGGCCGCGAGGCCGCGCCCTCCTGCAGCACCGGCGCCACCAGCAGCGCGGGCCCCAGCATGAAGGCGTCCTGCGCGGCGTACAGCGCCTCCGCCTCCGGGAACTCGAACCACAGCGGCCGCATCACCGGCTGGCCTGCACAGGTACAGTATGGATACTGTAATGTCAGAAAGTGCACAATAATGTTTGAAAAACGTCCTGCGCGACTGTCAACACCTCCGTCTCCGGAGACTCCAACCAGAGCGGCCGCAACACCTGGCCTGCATGGACAGACCAGCAACAGTCTCAGACACAATGTGGCAAAATTGGAAGAGACGTCATCAAGTCAGAGGCCCTCTGCCTCCGAAAACACGAACCACAGAGGCCGCATCACCGGCTGGCCTGTGCAGATACAGCGATGGCACGACATCAGAGACGACTTGATATGATTTATTGGGGGGCTGCGCCTCCGCCTCTGGGAAATCGAGCCACAGCCGCCGCATCATCGGCCGGCTCACCAACTCGCCTGCACGAATACAACTTGGACGCACGTTCATCTCAACACGATATTCAGAAGACTTCACAGTTTTGGTAGAGAGCGTTGCAGCCCGGCCTCCGTGGGCATGACATCTTATGTTATCTAATGCCCCGCCTCCGTGGGCATGATATCTTATGTTTCAGCACCCGCTGGAGAGTCGGATGTCTTGAGTTACAACCGTGCTGGGGCAGTCCCGCTGGCTCGCCAGCCCTGCTGCAGCCTGCAGGAGCTGCAATTTGCCTTTCTTGCACCGCCGCAGTAGTCCTGCAGCTGCAGATGCAGTGCGTGGGCTGACATCCCACCCACTCATGAAATCTCTCTGGTCACATCCCCAGTCTGCGACCTCCACAGTAGTCCTGCACCGCTACTCTTACGGTTGTAGGGTGAGAGTTGGCCATCCTGCACTGAATCTACTTAACAAACTGCTGGAGGGTCCGCGTGCAAGGAGTGGCGCTGCGACGACTCGTGAGCAGGGAGCACCCAGCTTAGCAGCCGACCTGTGAGGTTGGCGTGGCGGAACAAGGTGTAGAGGTAGGGCAGCAGTGCGTAGCGCGCCCTGATCGCATCGCGTATCCGTGACGTTGTCGGCTCCCCGAACAGCCACGGCTCTCGCCGTGCCGTCTCCAGGTGTGCGTGGCCCTGCAGCACAGCGGATGTACGGCAGCCTGGACTGATTTCCTTTCGAATGACAGGATCGCAGGCCCAGAAAGCGTGTTCATACGTATCTTGCCATTGCAGGTGACCACAGCTGCCATGTTCTGTCACATGTCCAGGTGCAAGGCAGCTGATCGGCGACGCCCCACTGCTGACAGGGAGTTCGCCAGATGGTTCACAGGACTTGACACTGGAAACATGCAGGCGCACCCGGAAGAAGGGATAGTAGGCGCCCAGCTGATACCAGCGCGTCAGCAGCTCCGTGCTGGGGTTGCCGAAGAAGCCGCCCACGTCCGCGCCTGCAGGACGGCAAACCCCAAAATCCGCATACAGGGCAGAAGACAATGCAATTGGAATAAGCGCCGGCAAGCACATGGGGCCCAGGGGCGGGGCACGGCAGCCGCAGCTTCTGCGTCAGGGCGAAAACCCCCCAAAGACATTTCTTCGAGCGCCATCGGCAAGAGTCACGGCATGGCATGGAAGTCACAGCATGGCACCTGAGAAGGAGACGCCGGCGAGGCTGACGGTGAGAACCATGGGGATGGACACCTGGAGGTTCTCCCAGTTAGCGGTGTTGTCGCCCGTCCAGATGGGGCCCACCTGTGTAGGTGACAGTGCTGGTGGTGAGCTCTGCCATGACCTTAGGACGACCCTCCCATGGCAATATGCACTTGCTTCTCTTCTTGTGCCCACACCTGTAGTCTGTTGGTATGCCTCGCAGCAGTATGCGCATCGCCGGCAGCTTGCTCGCAGATACTCTTCGAAAACGCTCGATGGAACTACAGAACACCAAAGAGAGCAGTCAAGCGCACTGTCTGGGTGCCGGCGAAGATGGCGCGGCTGAGCACGAAGGGGCGGTCGCCGTCGGGCCCCCACTCCGCGACGCCACGCGCCACTAAACCCTCGGCGGTCGCCTCGTGGTACAGCTTGCCGAACAGGTTGTGCACGTCCCGATGCTCCACGCCGCCATGGTGAATAAGGTCCTTCGGAAACGTGATCTGCGTGAATGATGTCAGACATGCGCGTCAGTCATAGCAACATATAATTATTTCTGCTGCACAAGGCAAACGCGTTGCGGTGCCCCATGCCGCCGTGGTGCACCAGGTCCTTGGGGAACGTGATCTGCGTGGAACAGCATTGGGCAAGCATCTCAACAGCAGCGACACGGCGGTGAATGCGGTGAGCAATGTGCTGCAGCCTGCATTGCGTGGTGTGTCGTGGATGCACTACAACCTGCGCCAGCAAATTCCAAGCCAGGACTTCAGGCAGCGACCGTGCTGTGACTGCAACTTGGAGACACTCGACAGCTGCTGAAACGGTGAGGATTGTCGAGCACCTCGGGGCCGTTGAAGACGGAGGGCTCGTTCATGTCGTTCCAGATGTACAGGTGCTTGGTCGCGCCCGGGTAGCCGCCCGGGAGGAAGTTGGTGGCCCACCAGGCGCGCACCTCCGGGTTCAGCACATCCAGGTACGAGCTGGAGCCTGGCCAGCACCACCTGCAGGGTTTTGGCGACTTGGCAGTTTGTTTGTGTGACAGGCACATGTTTGGTTGTCCAGGCCACTCACTGCAGGTGCTTGTCAATGCGTCCAGGTGGAAGCAGCGCCAGCACCATCTGCAGGGTTCATTCAGATTCCCTGACTCGCAATTATATTCTGGAAGGTGGATTCAATGTTCCTTGCCGGTCTGCAGCCAGGTGTTGGCACTGAAAGTGTTACAATCGGGCCAGGGACTGCCGGCGATGGCCAGCGCTGGGCCCATGGCGCCCTGCTCGCCCAGTCGAGCAATTCCATTGATTTCCAGTCAGTTGCTTTCCCACACACCCGTCATAGTCGCTGCCGTCCTTGTTCTTGACGTAGAAGCCCTTGTCCTGGGCGGTCTTGAAGACCCCGTAGGCCGGGTCGCGCTTGATGTGCGGGTCCACAATCGTCACCATCTTGCGCCCCCGCGACGCGATGTCCTCCTGCATCTTCTGGGGGTGCGGGAAGGTCGCCGCGTCCCATGTCAGGTACCTGCAAGCATGGGTGACATTCATAAATACCAATACGAGATGCAGGCAGCGGAAACAGCGGGAGGAAGTGCAGATGGCCTCAAGCGTCATGTCAATCCAGGTGAGAATGCCCAGCCCAGCCGTGCACAGCCGAATGCCATCCCAAGCCATTCCGCGCCTGCACATTCCCCTTCCAGTCGCCGCGCTGGGATGTGCAGGGGCCAACTAATGCCGTCCCAACACTGGACCACTGACACCAGGTCTGTGCAGCCGAGGGAGAAAGGAGGCGCACCGCTTGCCATCGGTGTGCTCGATGTCCAGCCAGATGACATCATAGGGAATGTCGTGCTCGTCAAAACCAGCGTCCACCGCCAGCGTGTCCGCCTCGTCCCGGTAGTTCCAGCGGCACTGGTGGTACCTGAATACACATTGCTGATACTGAGTGATCGACATGATAGATGACCTCCTTCCTGTTATGAAGGTGCGAAACCTCAGCCACATTTTGAGCAACCTGCCTGAGTGCCTGGACCTTGTGAGAAAAAAAACAGCGTGAAAGAACTGGACAACATGAGGCGCTTGATGGGAGTGCCTGGTCGAGACGGCTTGGGAGCAATACCAAGACGGATCAGTGCTCACCCGAGGGAGAACAGCTGCGGCATGGCGGTGGTGCCGGTGACGGCGGCGTACTGCGCGGAGACGTCCGCGGGGCGCGGGCCCACCTTCATGACACCGCACACTGATTGGGAACGAAGCAAAAGATGACGGAGTTCATCTGCACCTCTCATGCAACACATGTCATTTGTTGTGCAGGCTTCGTCTGTGAAAGGGGCAGCAAGTTTGCAAGATGGGGTCACCAGCAGGAAACATGAAACACAGTGAAAAACCTACCAGCAGAAACAGGTCCAGCACGCCAGACTCCGCGATCCACTGCGTTGATGCCCCGGCCGCGGGCTTGCTGACGTCCACATACATCTCTGCCGCGTTCAGCCTGCCGAGGCGCAGGCAGGAAGCGTCAAGGGAGAATCGAGGGCAGTCAACGAACAACACTAAGCGTGGCAAAAGCAGCCAATTCCTGAGGGCACCCCGCAGCTACTGCAGGACCACACCAACAAACCAGGCTTCATTGCAACGTTCCGCAGGGCAGGGCTTTCGTCTAGCACGCAGACTTTCTGACGCAGCAGTAGGCCCATGGCCAGAAATTGAAGGAAATTGAAGTATGCGCTCCGACAGACCCCACCAGTAAATAAACAAAGCGCACCAGAAGGCGCCGACGGTGAGGCCGGGCTTGTGCGCCAGCAGCACCGGGATGGAGCCGTACAGCCCGAAGTTGGACTCGGGCAGGTACTCGAACACGTCCAGGTTGTACATGCGGTACGGCTCTGCTTCCTGCTCCAGACCTACGGCAGCACAGTGTGGTTGGTTGAAAAGTCTACTGATTTTCAGTTGCTCAAATACGTCAAGGGTGTTCATGCTGTACAGCTATGCCTCCTGCTCGGGCACGCCTGCAGCAGCAGGGCAGCGCAGTAGCTATCAGCAAATAATCCCATCATCTCAGAGGGTGGGCATGCAGCACGGCTCCGCCCTCCTGCCCCGGCACGCCTGCGGCAAAAAGGCAAGTGGGATCAAATGTTCGACTTCGGTAGTAAAAACCTGTTAAGTCAGAGATGCACACCACTGAACTGTGCCTGTGATGGGCTGCATCCGTGATGGGCCGCAGGGACAGGCTGCAGAGACAGCCTGGCTCAGAGTGCACAGATTGCATGAGGCTCTGACTCGGATGTGCACCTGTTGTGGGCTGCAGCGACAGGCTGGTGGCGCGCTCCGGCAGGCCGTACACGTGCTGCGCGCCCGGGAAGGACAGGTCGAAGGATATCGCCTCCGGGCCCTTGGGCTTGGAGTCGGAGAACGACTTGAAGGTCTCCTCCCACCAGCCCTCCGGGTCCCCCTCCTGTTTCATGTGCAAGGAGCGTTGAAATCATCGGCTGCAGGCAAAACCGATCACGGTGGTGTGGCTGAAGCCCTGCTTTTTGTTCCTGTCGGAGACCTCGAAGACTGAGACAAGTTGTGTTCACAACGGCCTGCCATACTGAGGAGGCAACTGTCGTGAAGATGAGACACAGCTGCCCTGCCTTCTGCACAACTGAGCGAGCAGCTGTGCAGCTTTTGAGGCGCTTGAGGGAGTTGAACGCAGCTAACGGATATTCCAGACCCATTCACAGCGCTGCACGCGGGACGCAAGTCGCGTCCCACCTTCTTCTCCCGCAGGTGCTCCATTGCGAACATCTGTGCCGCGTTAAAGGCGATCGCCGGCTGCCCGGCAGCGGACACTGTGAGCGCCAGCGGCCGGAAGGCAAGCGTCACCGACACCGAGTCGCTGAGCGCGAGGCTGGTGCTGCCGCCCAGCAGCGCCTTGCTCTGCTTGCCCCAGGGCACCTGCCGCGCCGCCAGGTCCTCCCGCAGCACCGAGGGCACCTATATGGATAAACGCCATGATGTCAAAGTGTGGCGATGGATGGCGCCACCCTGAAAAGCATTCAGCCCACTGCAGTGTCTTGCTCTGATTGCCCTAAGGCACCTGGCGTGCCGCCAGGTCCTCCTGCAGCACCGACGGCACCTGCATGGCGGTTTCATGTCATCTTGCCCATTGCAGCATCGTCGCAGCCACAGCAAGACCCAGCAAGCCGCGCACGCTGCTGCAGTAACACTGTCAGGCAGGCAGAAGAACGAATAAGCTCTGCTGGAAACTCTGTGCAATGCATTAACGATGATGGTCCCCAATGATCTCTTTCACAAGGACGCCATTCACAAGGACGACACCGTAGGTAAGCGAGGCGTATTGCTGGCAAACTGCATGGCCTGGGTCCTGACGTTCCTGAAAGCGCCCCTTCGAGGCGTCCTCATCGATGTGCAGCCGGATGACGCCCTTGTAGGCCGTCAGCGTCAGCACAAACTCGGCGGCGTTGGCCTCGTTGACAACGCGCGCCGTAAGCTTGCTGTCCTCCACGGTCAGCGTGTCCGCTTGCACGGCGTACACCTCGCCCTTCTGGCCGCGCAGGCGCTTGCAGAACGCCACGTCTGAGCATTTCTGTGAGAAAGTGGCGCAGAGCTGATCAGCTTGAGAGTAGCGATCAAGCGCCCTGATGTTGGTATACGCGTATGTCGCACAGCAGCAGCATCTCATGGCCATGCCAACGCCCTCTGCCTGCGCCTGTGAAGCTCCGCATTCGATCATGAGGATCCGCAGACCCGTGGAAAATTGTACGGCACTTGAGCAGCTGCTTGTCAACATTCTCACACCTTGAAGTCGTGATCCTTGAAGGCGAACGCGTCTTCCGGACCATTCGCTGCCATGCCGAGCAGCAGCACTAGGCTGATCGCCACTATGCGCGCTCTGCCCATTGCGCCCCGAACGCAGATGATATCAGATGCGCACGTTGCTCCTGACAAGCACCGATTGAAAGCTGAGCTCGGAGCCAGGCGTTACTTGAGAGCTTTTCCGAAGCTCATCACTTCAGCACATACACACCTCTTGAAAACCCCTCATCGTGTATGTTTGTTGGGCCAACTTCGTGGACTATGAACGTGTGTCTGAGCTCTGGCGCAGGATACGCGAGAGCGGTCCTGCCGAAGATGGCCTGCCCTCTGTGGCGCTATTGCTAGGGTTTGGTGGGCTCAAAGGGGCCTTGCGAGCTGCATTCTGCACGAGACTTGTATACATCCTGCGCACAAGCAGTGATCATGGTGTCGCACCTCTCCACGAAGCGTTGCTGAGAATTGCTACCGTACCCAAAACTATCAATCCCATACTGTTTCCGATACCAGCGCTGCAGGCTCAGTCACCCGTAGCATCGTGCGCCTGAGCTCAGAAGGAATCCAACGCCATGGGTCAGGCGCTGAGCCACTCGGAGGCGCCACCGCCGGTGGTGCTGGTGCCGCCGCTGTTTGAGCGCGACCTACGCCTGCGTGTGAGCATCTTCGTGACGACAGAGAGATGTCACAGCTCTCAAGTCGCCAGACTGTGCATGAATTGACCATAACAACTTTGGCGCTACATGTCGCATTTTGCATGTGGAGATATGATCTGTGCGCCGCCCCGCAAATCTAGCGCACCACAAACCGAGGCCGCCTCTTCTGCGCAGACGCGCATGGCGCATTCCAGCTACGAGTACATGTTCGGCAAGCCGGCGCTGCGATTCCTGTTGGAGGACTACATGCAGGTTTGACCTTGATCCATTCACATTCCTGGCATGTCCGCCAAGTTGCATGCGCGCCTGTTGCAATGAGCAGCCTAGTGAAGGACAGCGTTTCCGACCTCCTCGCCCTGTTCGACCTGATGCATGAGCACCATGCTGAATATCCTGCTCCAATGCAGCCGTCGGCGCGTGCGTGGCTGAACTTCCGGCCCGCGGAGGACCCTCGCATCAGCGTGTCCGCCGTGCTGGACACGCCCACCTCGGAACCGCAGCGCGGAACAGGCACGACCTGTGACTTTGCCTGGTTCGACTGCACGAGCAAATAATCGGTCTCGTCAGCAAATGGGTACTGGCATCAACCGCTGTGTATGCACAATGTGACGCTGTGATATGCCGCTGCGCACAGCCTGACCCAATGCCACATGCACACAGGCGTGGTCAACCTCAGGTACCAGCCGAACCCGCAGGACTACCTCAACTTTTTCGACATCAAAGCCCAGGTGCGCATCTGAACCCACTCTTTGCAGTTCAGATGTGCTCTATCAGCAGAGGCAATGTGTTACGGTGCCAAATGACCGCAGTGCCAAATGATCGCGATGCATGGCCAGCCATAAGAATGTCTGCGCAAGCTGGTCAGGAATTGGAGATGCAACATGGTGCAGGCGCGGAAGGGCGGCATCGCCAAGGCGCGCGCGTGCCTGTTCGACGCGGGCACCGGGCTGGGCGGCTGGGCGAGCGTGCCGCTGGTGCGGGGCAGCGGCGAGCGCGCGCTGGTGGGCCTGCGCTATGGCAGCGCGAACCTCACCTCCGGCCTCGTCGTCAGCCCCTCCACCCAGACGCTCGAGAAGCTGTGGCTGGTGCGGCTCCTCTTGGCTCAGTGTGGGAAGCTCGACTGAGACACCTGTCATCTTGAGTCGAGTCCAGTAAGAATGCCTTGTTTCTGCGACCGGCGTGCATGGCGTGCAAGAATCGTTCATGTTCGCGTTTGCAAGCGGTTTGCTCAGTCTCGTGCTGAGGAGGTGCCGAGGGAGATCTCTGTCGGGTCTGCAGGGCGGTCAGCAGGGGGCGCTGTCCTTTGGTGTGCAGACCACACCGGGGCAGCCGCTGGACACCCTGGGGGGCAAGGCGGGCGTGCAGAGCTTCGGGGAGGCATGCCAGAACCACATGAGTTACTGCATTGCGTACACGCCGGTCACCACCAACACCCCTCCAGGTGACAACAGTGATGATGTTGATGTTTGTCGGACACAAGGCACAGCGCCGACTGGCAAAACGAGACTCTTGCGCCCACTGTCCACACCAAGCGGTGCTCAGTCCTTCCTCTGGATGCAAGGCATGGCTCTGGGCACGCTCAATAGAAACGAAGTGAAACCGCTGCAGGGCGGGGCACCTTCACGGCGGCAGTGGAGGTGAAGGACCAGCGGCAGATGGTGGTGTCCTTCCTGTACCACCTGGCGCTGCAGCGCAACATCCGCAACCCCTTCGAGGTGCGCACAATCAGTCAATAATTCAACCTCTCCGATAATCAAGATTGTATTGGAACATGAATGTGTGTCGTTGCTGTATCACCTGGCGCGGCAGCGCAACATCCGCAACCCCGTCGAGGTGCGTACATCTATGCATCAACCTTTCAGCAGTCTGAAGTATCTCGGAATATTCAAGTCCGTCGTTCCATCAGCACAAGGCGCTGGACGTCTGCAACCCCTCCGAAGTGCGCTGCTCGGGCACCCACCGCCATTTGCTGAGTCTTTCTCATCGCATTCGTGTTTCAGAGCCATTTCTGGGAGGCTGCATATTCCGCCTACCGTCGCATGCGTCGCAGCTGTGGACCCACCCAGCGCTGCACAGGCAGATGGCGGCGGCGCACATGCGCTGCGCTGATTGCTGATGCTTCCACAATTGGCGTTGTTGTTGTGCCCAGGGCACGGACGTGGTGGCCATCACCAACTACCTGGACGTGGGTCTGCAAGTCGCCACCGACTATGCGTCTGCGAATGGCGACTCGCCGCCTGTCAACGGCGCAGCGCTGGGCGTGGCTTGGCAGGCGCGAGCTGCTGTATAAATATTGTTTGTTCTCAGGAGTGCCAGCCATTGTATAGGTTGTTTTTGCTCTCATGGCCACCTCAAAAAGCTAATCTTGAAGCGCCTGGGTCGTGATGGCGCGGCGAAGTGACCTTCTGCACTGATGCGCCTGCAGGCAAACCGTGGGCTGCTGCTGAAGGCCAACATCGGGTCCGACAGCATCGGCGCAGCCGTGGCGATCAAGTCCTGGTGCGTTTCCTGCGCTTGTGTTTTTGACAGGGTGCTGCACCATATCGTACCTTTCTCTGCCTTCCAGGGCTGTGGATGTCACAACTCTCGTCTGCTCAGCTGTGGCAACATCTGCCACAGGGCGCAGCCCTCCTGGACGGCGGCAGCCTCGGCGACGTGGGTCTATGGCAGCAGCTCGCCCAAGCTGGGCCTCACCTTTGGCGTCGAAAACCACGGCAACATCAGGTGCGCTTGTTGATGCTGACTGTGGCTGAGGCCCGCCCTGGGCTCTCGTTTCATGCCTGGTGGAGATCTGGCTATTGAGAGCACCTTTTCACGTCGCGGTGCTCTTGTGAGGCAGCAGCTTCACGGCAGCCTGCAACGGCAACGGCAACGCAAAATCTGATTCAGTACTGACTTCTGTGGTTGGTCAACACAGGTACGAGCGGTCCAAGGACGCAGCGCCGCGGGGCTCCAGCGTGGTGCAGCGCCACTACGCGATGCCCGAGGACATCAACAACGCCGAGGGCAAGGGCCGCCTGGTGGGCTGTGGGTTGTGGGTTGCTGAATGCCTAACATGCAGAACATCTGGGACGCTGCCTGCCAGCTATGTCACACATGATGATGCTGGGTGTCGCGGGGGACGCATGCGCTTGGTGCTGCAGTGGTCGCCGGTCTATGCATTGCCGCTTCTGACAGCTGCTCTGGCGTGTTGATGTGGGGCTTTGGCAGGCAATGCATCCAATGAGTCACGAGCCACCGTGCCTGCCAGCACCACTCAGCACGCCCCTGCGCGAAGGGGCCATCAACGCATTTTGAACCCACTGGTCATTGCAAACCTTGATGCGCAGGTGCCGCCGGAACAGATGGACGATCCCGAGGTGCTGGGCCAGGTGCCGCGGCCGGCGGACCGCGTTCTGTGATGCGGGAGAAGTTGGACGGAGGGACGATGAGCTGTCCTTGGTTGGGCATTGGCTCACGCCGCAGAACTGCTGTTGCTTGACAGCTAGAGATGAGCTGTCTACGTGTTGCCTATGACCTAGAATGCCTGTCGAGAGCGATGACAGACGGCAACGGCGAGCGCTGGCCTCCCTGTGCGCGATAACATTTGAGCAATACACGTGGATCCTTCGGGTGCCTGGTGCCTATAGTACATTACCTAGACCTGTGCCAGCAGGCCTGCAGGAATGTGTTGTGCGTGACATGGAGAGAGAGAGAGAGAGAGAGAGAGAGAGAGAGAGATTACACTGTTCCAGCCTCACTAAGGCTGATTAGCGAGAGAGAGAGAGAGAGAGAGAGAGAGAGAGATTACACTGTTCCAGCCTCACTAAGGCTGATTAGCGTTAAGAGGCATCCTTGTTGCCCACCCAGTACTAAAAACCGGCAAGGCCTGCAAGTTCCTTCAGCTTCCCAACGCAAAGTCAAGTTCATTTCGCTTTCACGCTATTGGACATCATCATCAGTGCTTTCGAGCAGCTCCTGCCTTATTGCACCGCTCACCCTATGTCTACACCACAAAGGTCATAAGAGTATCAGCGAATGCTTTCGTCTCGAAATTTGTAGCGCTGTGTAGACCCAGACAAGAATTTGGCAAGCATGGAGCTGCCCGTCACAGATAGAGACCTGATTCAAAGGTAACCTGGGTGGAGACGTCCTGTCGCACAGGGCTGTGTAAGGGCCGACACTCTTGCCATGGCACGGTATGCGCACAAGATGGCTTGCTGTCCAACATGCACAAGGAAAGATGCTTGGCGAAATTTGTTCACGGAGTGTTTTCTTCTGCTTTCGTGACCAGGTGTCAAAGGGAGTTCGAGGAGGCTCAGAGCTCCGGCGCCGACACAAGCAGCGAGGGACTGCGCCTTGTGTGGGTGGGCCTGGCCTTTCACTTTCTAAACAACTATACCGCATGCCCGTTTCGGCTCTTGTTACTAAATTGCGTTGCATTGCAATCATCTACTGCCAGGGCGTACCTCTCATCGTTGAGAGCTGCTCATGGTTTCTGCAAAGCATGGCGCACCAGCGTCACATCGCAGTGGGCGTTGTGCACTGGATGCCGAGCGTGCTGTGCCGGGCTGCGCAGGCGCTGGTGCACTCGCGGAGCCTCGCGACGGACGTGAAGCGCGGCGTGCAGCTGGCGGATACGATGATGGACAAACCGGGCGCCGACGAGCAGTTCCAGCGGGAACTCATTTACCTGCGCGCGGTGGGCAAGTACCGCAGCGGCAAGCTGCTGGAGGCGCGGCGGCAGCTGGACGAACTGCTCAAGGTTCCTTGACTTGTTCGATGTATTCATTCAAATGGCAATGAGACTGCGTTAAAATCGGTGTACTGCCGGAGGCGCGGCGGCAGCTCGATGAGTGTATTGCCCACGTGTTTCGCGATTTCACACATGCAGCGCTAGACACGGCAGGCAACTCGCATGCGATTGGTATTTCCAGCAGTCAACGACTGCCAGCGCCAACGCCTGCCCAGCCGCTTCGAGCCATCAAAGATGACATGAAATTGGAGATGTGATTGCTACCCCCTGCAGGTGGCGCCGGACTCGCATCAGGCGAAGGGCTTGAAGCAGGTACCGTCTGCACCCACATGCGTTCGCTGCTTTGAAGTGCACAGTGTACTGTCCAACCTGCAGAAGCGCATCCTGACAGGGAGTTTGCCAGGTCTGCCAAAGTCTCAATGCTGCTGATCTTATCTATATGCAGGCGGTCGAGGACCAAATAGTCAAAGAAGGCCTGATCGGTGTGTTCTCGGGCAATCTGGCTTGCGCGCCCTGATGTCAAAAGCTGTGGCTGCTGATAGCTGCCGTGCCGCGACTGCTGCCGGGATGCAACTGCGTCGAGCGTTGTCTGACTGTTTTGCTGGGCATTGCAACAGGCGTCGGGGTCGTTGGTGGGCTTCTGGGAGTTGGAGCGGTCGTCGTGTCTGCGCTGCTCAGCAGCAGGCGCTGATGGCGCATGGCGGCTGTGTGTGCCGTACCTCTAGAGCTGTGTTTTGCTGTGCCGCTCCGATCGATGGTGACGTGCGAAGGTCAGGGAAACCAAAAGTCCTCGAGTCAGGCTCTTTGTAGCCATTACACCCGATTACACCCAACTGCACCCAAAAACATCCAGATACCTCTGCAAAGCTTATTTCAAGCTGCATGACAATAATTCCTACACACCATGTCATTGCAACGGCAGGGTCGAAATACCCATGAATCTCGATGATAATTCGAGTTTCGCGTGCTCTGTGGAGTAAGCAGACTACATATTCCCCGCGCAACGGGAAGAGGACCACCAGCTGCAACCCAGATGTGTCGTCCTCGGCCCCGGTTATCACTTGCATGCAGGAATCGAAAGTGGCGCTTCAAGCCAAGCATCAAAATGATGTTCCCTGGCGATCTGTACGCGCCCCCTCTTCTGCGTCTTGGGTCGACTGATCACCTTCGCATCGCATCCCGCGCTTGCCGGGACAGATGATGCGAAGGAGATGACGACTTAGTGCCGCCAATCATCTCGGAGAGTGAGCAGTGGTGGTTGTGCGACACACAGTCTCAGCACACTGTCAGTGCTCCTGGGAGGCGGGGGCAGCAGTATTAGTTGATGCCGCCCGCAAGCATGTGGCCGCCGTGGCCGCCGACTGGTCCATGGACGGGGCCGCCGCCGCCGCTGCGGTGGCCTGGACGGCTTCTGCTCAGGTTGCGCCGGTGGTCGCGCCCATCAAAGTGCACGACGGGCCCCAGCAGCAAGTGCGGCGGCTGCATGCCCATCTGTCCCAGGCCATCGTGCATGCCCTGCGCGCACATTTCCACCGGCGGAGTGAGGGCGACGTGCCAGCGAGTGTCGCATCAATACGTTCATCAGTGTATGTCTGTCAATCCTCCGCCTGAAACAGACTGTCTGGAGCAGCGCCGCCGAGGCACCCCGCTCACTGCACCGCAACGAATGCCAGCAGAATTGCCGCACCAATCCACAGACTGCAACCTCACAGCCACTGTACCTGCAGCTTCTGCAGCATCGATGCAAGCGGCATGCCGTAGCCGTCCATCAGCGAGCCGTGGGACTTGACAGTGTTGCTGCTGTTCATGCTGACGCCGCCCGGGATGCCGCCGCCATTGGGCTTGCTGGCGACCATACCGCCGTTCATGCCGTCTGCCATGCTGACACTGCGCGCACAGCTGGGGCGACTCAACATCAGCAAATCAACGTTAGTATCATCGACGGCAACTGTCTGCGGCCAGGAAGCACCGCGCCCTGCGGGATGATGCACGACGCAGGGCGTGCCAAGTTGCCAAGTGGTACTCTGTCAGCGTCCGCGGACAAAGCACTGGAGGCCCTATTGCTGCTAGGGGAAGTGCTGCTGCTAGAAGGCGGGACGCACTCGTCACCAACGCCAGGGCCCATGTGCGGCACGGGAGACAGGTGCGTCTTCACCATCCCCGGCGGCAGCGGCGGCTGGTAGCCCGGGCTGCGGGCGTCCAGTGGCACGGTGGACAGCGTGATGCTGATTACTGACACGTGCCGCGTGACGCTGATGCTGTCCAAGCCCTCCTGTGGCAATGGAAACATTCGCGGGTCTTGGAAGAGGTGATTGGAAGGGGGCGTCGCGGCATGCAGGTTTCGAGGCTCTGTCGATCTGAAAAACAGCAGCAAAGGAGCACACAAAGCAGTAAGAGACCGAACCTCGATGGGCTCCCAGGTGTCCTGAATGGCGATCGATGAGATCTGGTTGTTCTGGTGCAGGCCCGGGATGCGCCGCTTGATAATCTCGGCTGCATTGCATCACGTCACAAGCTCGCTTTTTGACAGAGCACGGCGCAGATGGAGACGGATGGGCGGCGTGCGGCCGCCATACAGACATGATAGAGGCAAAACGTCATGTACGTCAAAGGACTACCAAGTGTGCGCGACAAGTCGACAACGCTCACTAATTGTGACCGTCTTGTTGATGGCCTGGCCCATGGCTTTGAGCTCCACGGCGGTACATCCCTTTTGCTGCAATGACATGACAGGCATATTGGAACAGGCATTGCAACTGCCCCTGTTGATTGACCATGTGTGTGCGGCGGCGATGCGCATTGGGACGCATCAAGGCATGTGGGGAGCGTCTGAGCAGCACATGGGCGGGGCTACTCACCGTGAGCAGGCCCGTGGCATAGGCGATGTAGTTGCGTGTTTTGCCCGGCCCGGTGATGCGTATCTGCACATGTAAGTATCTTGCAATTAGATAGCTTTGTGACAAAGTATGCACATGCTCGCGCTGGAGACCGCCGGCAGCGTCCTCACCTCATGGTCCTGAATCTTGGTCTCCTCCTGCGGCCTTGGCTGCTCTAGTCGCACATATCGATCTAGCGTCAGCTCCCGCTGTTGGCTGTTCATCGCCTCGGGACGCCGTGCCTTCGTCACTGTGAGCCGCCAGCGCAAGGGCGGTACCACGACAAAGACAGACAGGTTCCCAATCAGTACGTCAGACTAGCAGGTGTATCGAGAGGCGGCTTGTGCAGTCGTGGTACAAATGGTCTGACGTTCTGACGCGTCAAAACATTCTGTGGCCGGCACTAGGGGTGATTAGGTGTTAACCCTTAATCACATCATTTTAGCCCTCATTTTATGTAGTCCCTGCACGGGGGGTCGCTGAAGTGTAGCTAATCTATACCAATTAAATCGAGCCAATCATGCCACACAGAAAAGCAAGCGAAAGGGCTTGTAATCACCACACTTGACGCGCGTTCGCATTGCAGAGCCCTCCTTTCGACCTCGGAACCACTCCCGGCAACACCCACACCGCTGTTGCACGCCACGATCGATATTGCATTTGGACTACCAGCAGCCACCTTGATTGGCGCGCCTTTGTGAACCGCTGCCTTGGGCGGCATGTCGCTGGCGTTTGATGAATATGGGCGGCCCTTCATCGTCATCAGAGTAAGTAATGTAGCCCCACTGACCCAAGGGTGTTCAGGGTGCTGATCGAGCATTCGATGCAAGTGTTCATACTTAAGCCTTCTGATGGCGTTGCCGCGCAATGTATCCAACAGGAGCAGGAGAAGAAGGGCAGGCTTAAGGGCCTGGAGGCGCACAAAGCCAACATTGTGGCCGCGAAATCGGTCGCGCGGCTCATGCGGTCGTCTATGGGGCCAAAGGGCATGGACAAAATGATGCAGAGCCCGGACGGCGACATCCTCATCAGTGAGTCCACTGAGTAACTGTTCGAGTCGTCTCAGTAAAGAGGCATGCACGATGCAAGTGCATGCCGACGGTCCGCTCAGCCATGCCGCGGCGCAACGCTGGCAATCATCGACTGACGCTTGTGTCTCCTTGGGCTGCAGCCAACGACGGGGCGACCATCCTGGATCAGATGGAGGTGGAGAACCAGATCGCCAAGCTGTTGGTGGAGCTGTCGCGATCGCAGGACCAGGAGATTGGCGACGGCACCACCGGCGTGGTTGTCCTGGCGGGCGCCCTACTAGAGCAGGCAAGTCTGAAAACACTTTGCTCCCCCTCCAGTGATTGGGGCTGCAGCAATAGTGCTGGAGCTCTGCGCTCCGACAGACAGCACATATAGCGAGCATCTCCGGCCGGGGACTGCGTCGCAGACAGGCCAGCAGCAGCGTGCGTTGCGGCTGCAGTCGACACGGCGCTGTGCCAGGACAGGCAGACAGCCTGCAAGCTCCTACTGCCAGCCGTCCAGCGCTTCGCTGGCGGCGGTCGGTGTGGACTCAGCGCCTCTCATCGCTTGAGTTGCACAAGGGAGCGCTGTCGCGGCTGGGCCTCTGCTGCTAGAACGAACTGGGGTCCTGAGGGCGGGCCTGGCCTGTCGATCGCTCTGCTCGCGGCCTGCTGGCGCCTCGATCACACCCTCGCCGCCCTGGCAAGCGCAGACTGGGAATCTCCGTTAGACATGAGGTCCACCCGCTGAGCATTGCGGATGGCCGCCTGCGAAACATATTCTTTCACGATCTCAACGTCTGTGTCCTATTGCAAGCAACACGCTTGATCCTGCCTCCAGGCAGAGCAGCTGCTGGGCATGGACACCCACCCGCTGCTCGTGGCGGAGACCTGCTTGTGGAATCTCCTCCCTCAGAAAACGCTTGGAAACCCTTAAAAATTTCTGCTTCTTCTTGTGTGAGCCCGCTTTCTTTCCTCCTCCTCCAGGCGGAGAAGTTGCTGGACATGGGCATCCACCCGCTGCGCGTGGCGGAGGGCTACGAGATGGCGTGCAAGGTGGCGGTGTCGCGCCTCGACGCTATCGCCGAGTCCTTCGACTTCACCGCCGACGACCTGGAGCCCCTCGTCCGCACCTGCATGACCACGCTCTCCTCCAAGATGTGAGGCTCCGCTGGGAAGAAGACGACTTGACCAATGGCCGCCTTCTCCGATGCATGCGTCCCCTGAGACCTGGAGCGCCTCGTCCGCACCTGCGTGACCACGCTGTCCTCTTATATGTGAGTTTTGCTGGCATTCGATTGTCCTGTAAGGCGTGAGTGTGCTGCCCTCTGTGCGAGGTCTACTCTTCACCGCGAGTGCGCTCAGCGACGAGCTGCCACTGAGAGACCCGGACGCTGATTGCACTTCCTTGGGCAACGACGCGGCTGTATTAATCACTGGCTGGTGATCGCGAACTGCGCGACGGCAAGACGCTGTTGCAACAGGAGCAGCGTGGAGCAGCACACTAACGCCGCTGCTACCGGACTGTGCAGTGTGGGGCGCTGCAAGCGGGAGCAGGCGGAGATGTGCGTCAAGGCAGTGCTGGCGGTTGCGGACCTGGCGCGCAAGGACGTCAACCTTGACCTCATCAAGGTGGGGCTGCTGCAGCATCAGCTTTGACCCTCTGCATTCAACTGGAGCCGGCATCTTCCACCTGCGGCGCGGCAATGGACGGTCGCTGGCGAAAGACAGTGGGCCCCGAAGAAGGACTCTGCAAGTTGCGGGTGCCGAGCCCCAGTGCCACAGCATCTATGCGGCCCAAGTGTGCAGCTGCAGGCGAGCGCGAGGCAGGTGGAGGGCATGGTGCGTGCCAAGATGGAGCAGAAGGAGTACATCATCCTGTGCCTAGAGTGATGATCAACTACATGACCCAGACTCCGGCGGCCCGCATACAATACATCTATGGCAGGCAGCTGCTGTAAGGATCTTCTGCTGGACAAGGACTTGCCAATCTAATTTCTTTGAGACGGCTCCCTTCAATGCATTTTTCTCAAATCTCTTTGGCAGGTGGACGGCAAGGTGGGCGGCAAGCTGGAGGCCACCAAGCTGGTGCACGGGCTGGTGCTGGACAAGACTACCCCTCGTCAGCCCTAATTACTTCCTGAAACCCCTGTTGCAGGTGGATGGCAAGGTGGGCGGCAAGCTGGAGGATACCAAGCTGGTGTACGGGCTGGTGCTGGACAAGGACTTCAGCCACCCGCAGATGCCCAAGGAGCTGACGGACGTCAAGCTTGCCATCCTGACCTGTGCCTTCGAGCCGCCTAAGCCCAAGACCAAGCACAAGGTGGGTAGACAAGGCTTTTTACAGGGGGTGAAAGGCGGTCGGCGTGGTAGCGGCAGACCTGCTGTCTGGGACTCCACCGCCACACACAATGTTTGCGTTGTCGCTCTTCAGCTGCCTGCGTCAGCGTGGCTGGCTTACTCAAGAGTCTGGTGTTTGGAGCATGTGTGCTGTTGACAGACGACGGGAGTTCGGTGAATTGGAAATATCCAGAGTGGTAACTGATCAACATGGGCTCCGGTTTCTTGCGCAGGTGGACATCGACACCGTGGAGAAGTTCGAGAGCCTGCGCGCGACAGAGCAGCAATACTTCACCGACATGGTGCAGAAGTGCAAAGACTCTGGTGCGTGTTTGCTTCATGTTAAACATGTTCTGATTCAAGTCTTGTTCGTTCTGGCTGCCTGGCTGCCAACTGCGCAACTCTGTCCAAGGCCAGGCGCCAGGCTTGCGTTTGCTCTTGATCACCAGCGTCCTCCTCTGGACCAAAATTCCAGTGGCTCGAACATCGCAAAGCATTGAGCCTGTTCTGCGCCAAAGGCTGCCAGACCTGAGACCTGAGACCTCGAGTTCTGTACCCGGCGCAGGCGCGACGCTGGTGGTGTGCCAGTGGGGCTTCGACGACGAGGCAAACCACCTGCTGATGCAGCGCGGCCTGCCTGCGGTGCGCTGCCTGCTCTGCTTCTCGTCGGTGCACTACTAGTGGCAGTCTCGATAATGAGAGAGACAGTTTCAAGTGATGACAGTTTCTAACATGCTTCGAATTGTGAACGATTGGCAGGTGCGTTGGGTGGGCGGCGTCGAGATCGAGCTGCTGGCCATGGCCACCGGCGCCCGCATCGTGCCCCGCTTCGAGGAGCTGTCCCCCGAGAAGCTCGGCTCCGCCGCCTCGGTACGTTCAGTTGATCACAAGGGTGTTTGCCCTTGCTCGATGCACGGATGTCTGTTTTGCACGCAAGGCACACACAGAAAATGCAAGAAACATAGCACAGCAGAACAGCCTGCTTGGCATCTCTACAGGGAGGCCTCATGAAGCACACCCGTCAGCACGGTGTCTGCGCAGCCGCTGCCTAATGAAAGCTCTGGCGCTTGCTTTAGAGGCCGTGAGAGCCTGGAAATCTGCAGGAACCAAAGAATGTCGTGCCGCGGTTCGCAGGTGAAGGAACTGGTGTTTGGCACGACGCGCGACCGCATGCTGGTGGTGGAGGGCACCCCCCAGTCCAAGGCCGTCACCATCTTCGTGCGCGGCGGCAACAAGGTGCACACTGCTGGCGTCCTTTGACACCCTACGAAAGAGCCTCGGAAGAGCCCCGCAGACTGCCCCCAACCTGCGAGCTGCAGCCCATGGGCAGAGGCCAGCACTGTAGGGCTCCTGCGCGTGTGCGTAACGATGCGCACCCATTTGCGGAGTCCCGAACTGACGCGGCCCTGCGCATCATACGTCGCAGATGTTCGCGGTGGAGGCCCTTTGGTATCGTTGGAAAGCATGATTCGCGCTGAACAAACACACGTTTGCGGCGCAGATGATCGTGGAGGAGGCGAAGCGGTCGATCCACGATGCGCTGTGCGTGGCGCGCAACCTGGTGCGCGACAACCGCATCGTCTACGGCGGCGGCTCTGCGGAGATCTCCTGCTCCATCGCCGTCGGCGACGCCGCGGACGCACAGCCTGGCGTGGTGAGTTCTGCCGTGACACGCCACTACCCTTGACACGGCAAACCTTGGCATGCCAATCCTTTACTTCTCCTGCTCCGTCGCCGACGGCGACGCCGCGGGTGCACAACCCGGCGTGGTGCATACCCTGGCATGCCGCAGCGATGCCTGTCGTATGGCACGTTTGCATGTCGACCCCAAGCCGGACCTGCTGAGATCTTTTCTGCCGGGGGGCTGGGTGTGCTGCAACAGGGACTAGTCATGCATGGGTGACAGCCACATTGATTGTGTGAGGCACGCCGGTCATGGGCTGCTGCGCATCTGAAGTGTATCGCCTCCGGCAGTTCGTCCGCAGCTTTCTCTCCTTTGCCTCGAGCTTTTCGGGACGTTTACATTGCGTAGGAGCAGTATGCAATGCGGGCATTCTCGGATGCGCTGGAGGCCATTCCGCTGGCGCTGGCGGAGAACAGCGGCCTGGCGCCCATCGAGAGCCTGACGGAGGTCAAGGCCCTGCAGGCACGCACTGCTGTCCTGCCTCACAGTAGTCTCTCCAGTGATGCCGTTCGCGGCCACGCCTGCTGCCGAGTTGCGCACAGCGGCTGCTGCTGTGGCAGCATGCACTGCACTGGCTTGGCGCCCAATGTTGTCTGTCCGCAGATCAAGGAGAGAGGCCTTAGCAGCGCACAGATCACCGGCTTGCGGGTATTGAGGGTGCTCATACGTTCTATGCTAAATACTTTCTGCGCGCGCACAGATCAAGGAGGGGCAGCACCACCTGGGCATCGACTGCAACCAGGTGGGGACGACGGACATGAAGCAGCAGGGCGTCTTCGAGACGCTGAAGGGCAAGCAGCAGCAGCTGCTGCTGGCTACGCAGGTGCGATTTGCGTCCTTGCTGTTGACTTGCTCTCTCTTTGCTGTTGACTTTCTGGAAGAGATGCAAGGAAGCTGAGAAGTCATCGCTGTTCGAATGGTATGCATTCTTTGAAGCTCAGAGTGTCAGATGTTGAGGAGCAATACACCTGCGAATCATATCTGCTGTAGCAATGACGGCGAACACTGTTGTTGAGTTTCGTTTCGCTGACGCCCGCAGGTGTGCAAAATGATTCTGAAGATCGACGACGTGATCAGTCCCTCATCATACTGACAGCCGCACTAGGGCAAGCCACCATATCCAGGCAGGTGTGAGTGACATGGTGTAGCCCTTCTGGGAGACATGATGGTGGTTGCAAAATTGGCAGCGTGTTTCTGAGAGCAGAGCGGTGCTGTCGGTGGCTCCGGTTCAGGCGGCTCGAATGTTCTGGGCCCTTCACCATAGTTTTCATCAGAGTGACCGGCTGTGTAAGTGGAACGCTGTTGCATGCTGCGCGCCAAAACCAATCTGGCGCATCGGTGCGGCGCCGTGCTGCCTCCAATCATTGAATGGCTGCCCTCTGGACTGCGCCTATCTTGCAGCAGCAGGCAGCTTCGACTTGATCAGGCCCTTGAAGAAGTCCAGGCTGTTACCATCGGGCGACAGCGAATACCGCTCCCCTTGACTGTCCTCCGCCAGCAGGTAGCCATCAGGCGTCAAGCCTCGTATCTGCACTCTGACATCCTCCTCCCCTGACTTCTCACCCTTCAGCGTCACCTGCGTGCAGCGGCACGAGCAATGTTCCTCACCAAAACTTCAGTACAGATGCACATTATCGGCAGGAGCAGCAGCCCCAACACGCCGACCGGCATGGCCAGCACGACCAGCAATGATGTGCGCGGCGGTCTGGCCGTGCACTTGCGGCAGAGCCTAGCGTGCAACTGGATGCCTACGAAGCGTTGGGTGTGACACTGACCTCCTGGCCGCTGTGCAGCCAGTTGTCTGTGTACGCAGCCTCGAGGGGCCCAAAGCCTTCTGTCTTCAGAGTGTGGACATGCTGCTCCAGCCGCGACAGGATGCCCGCAAGCAGCGCCTGCACACATCATGACAAGGCGTTCTCTCGTGCATGGTCGTTGTAAGCAGCAAAAGCACGGCCTGCCTCCCAGATGCACTGAAATCGGCCCGTTCCATGCAGACACACCGTCGAGCAATCAGACACCCAAAGCGCGCACAGTCAGCATGTCCCCACTTCGTCGCACACGATGACACAACAATGCTCGGCACGCGCGTCTGGCCTGACGCAGAGGCTGCCGGCCTGTCACGGCTGGGATCCTCCGCCGCTGCACAATAAGCAAGGTCTGACAGGAATGTGCACGCGCCTCTGGGCTGACGGACAGGCTGCTGTCCTGGCCGCCGGTGCGGCGTTGGTGCTCCGCCCGCAGCAGCGCGTCGATGCAGGTGCTCGGCTCCTCGTTTCCTAGGTTCAGGCCCACGCCGATGACCACCTGATGGTTGGGACACAGACGAGCCAGCACTCGTAGAAACATCTTGACCCTGGATCCAATGTGCGCCGTGTCTGGTACAGACGCTGGAAGCCCAGGCAACTGAAATACGTGCCTGTTCTGCCACAGCCTCAGGCTTGCACGAGTTGATGTGAAGCCCCCTTTCGGTCCGGCAGTGCATCTTGTGCATCGCTGACCGAGGAGTCCCGCCCCCGCCAGCAGGTTGTTCTTTCCAGCGGGTCATGTTGGGTTCTTCAAGCCTCGGACAACCAGGTCACCTGGAACTGGTGGTCTCGGTACACAGTTTGGCACAGGATGCCGCCCAGCTTGTGCGGCCCGCTGTACAGGTCGTTGGGCCACTTGATGCGCACGTCCAGCGGCTGCCCCTCGCTGCCCAGCAGCTTGCCTGCTGACGCAGATCAGGTTTGAGTTCCTGTGCATGAGCCAACAGAATGGCACGGGACAGCGGCCGCCCCTGGCCGCCGCCCAGCAGCTGGCCTGCTGGTGCAGGAGGGGGTGCTCAGAAAAGGGGTGCTCGGGAGAGGCGCTGATGCAGTGATACCCTAGCCACCAGGCAGCGTATGTGATCCTGCTGCCAGGGGAGGTGCCGCAAGACCAGTGATGCCGCCATCACCATGTGATGCAATAGGGCAGGGCTGCACTTGCCTGCCTCCGCCTGGATGGCCTGCAGTAAGACCAGCGACACCACATACTGGATGAAAGGCAGCCGGGTGCCTGCACAGGAAAAAGTGCACGTCAGGATGGCTGGCGGATTTAGTGGGTTTTGGAATAGCATTATGCTAACAGATCGCCATGCGCTCGACTCCTGTGGCAGCAACACCGGCAGGCGCACCAGCAATATCCAGCCGCGTGAGCACCGAGAACATGAGACACCCTTCAGGCGATGTCCATGTGTTGCCGCCCCTGCCTGGCGTGCGAGCAGCAAGGCGTCAGATGCTTGTGTTCAGATCTCATCCTCATTCTACAAGATGCCAAGCAAAAGGCTCCCACCAGATGCACACGAGGGCGTGCGCCGACACAGCGCACCTTTGCCCTGGTACTGTGTGTCTGCGACGCACACAGTGCCATTGGGAAACAGGCGCGCGTTGTTCTGCAGCAGCGTCTGCGTGGACGGCAGGGCCGCCGCGCTGAGCAGAATCCTGCCCAGCTCTGCGGTGCTCAGCTGCTGTTGGCAGGCGGCCGCGTCAAAGCGCGGTGCGGACTGCAGCTGCTCCAACGCAAACTGTGGCACTGCGACAGCGCCGCCGCCCAGCGCGATGGTGCTCTGTGCGCACGGAAAAGCGCACATCCGTCAGTCGGTCAGCTTCTGTTCAAGGATTAATACGAATGCTCATATCTGTCGGTCTGCGCTCCACGGCGTGCAGCGTAGCAACCAGACCCACCTCTGCGAGGCGCTGCTGCAACTCTGTGGCCTGTTTTGACTTCCTAGCGGTTACCAAGACTTCAGGCCTGTCAGGGCTGGACATGGCTGCCACTAAAGCACGCCTGCGAAGCGGACCGCCGCCGACTCGTTGGTGCCCGCGGCACGGAAATGCCGAGCGGAGCACTCGGAATAACGCTTTACTGGCACCGTGATCCCCAGGGAGGCTGCTAGGCCGCAGCAGTGCTGTCATGCGAGTCTGCACCTCCAGATATCTAACTGATTCCTTGCAAGTCGTCAGAAATCGATACGACACGTTCCTGCTGCTGATGAATTCGCTGTAGGTCTCTGTAGATTCTCCAGATGCAAAATGCTGCCAGCACCAAACGCATAGGACGTATGCGGGCGTTGGCAACTGCAGCCTGCAGGACTGTTGCCGTCACGTGCTTTGCAAATATCCGAGATCGCCCAAGATTTCCAGTCGGTCATACCCGATTCGGTGTCTCAATTCCGCTTGCATCGAGTCTCAGTTGTGCTTGTTCTAGCTTGGTCATCAGGCACTGATAAGGTTGTACCCACTATCCGTCCCGTGGTGCCATTTAAAGCAAGGATCTAGCTTTTGGAATCGCGTGAGAGCTGCCGTCAGGAGCCGCAGGCAGCAGGTCCGCGTAGCTGCGGACTGCCAGAATGCTTCGCAGGTCGCTGGACCTCCGTCAGAGCTTGGACCGGCCGGACGGAGCTCTAATTGGCGGCTTACACCATCTCAGCTCGAGCCGCAGCCGTCAACAAAACAGACAGGTCGTCCACGCACGCAGGCGGCTAAGCCCCACTCGGCTGCCTCTGCCCGCAAACGAGCGAGGATTTTACGCAGACCCGGAAGGCTTTATCTCCCAGGTATGAGGTGACCTGCACCATGTCCTTGTCAGTTGCATTCGCTGTCTCGAAGGTCGACACAGCACTTTACGAAGCATATGTGTAGCACAGCTGCTGTGAGCCGTATGTCCTCCTTCTGCAATGTCACATGCACCGACAATGTCGCACACTGCTGGTTCGGCACGAGTGTCCATGCGGCACTGACGAGACGGCATGCGGCATGCGGTACTGACGAGACGTCACACCATGTGTTTGATGCAGGATTGGCTGGACGCGCCGATGTCGGGGTCAGGTACAGAGGGCCCAACGTCGCTCAGTGAGCTGCCCCCGGGGCCGCGCAGCTGGGCAGATGCCTGCGGCGGCGGCGAGTGGGCGGGCTTTGGCACTGGGGACTTTTACGATACTACAGATGGCAGCTCAGCCGACGAGGCCACAGCCACGGCGAACGGCAACTCAGCAGGCAGCCCGCTTCCCCTCTCAGACAGCTCCCTTTCGGGCAGCACGCTGTCCGGCAGCTGGCGCGGCAGCGTCGACCCGGCGGACGAGCCGGCCGGCGCGGCGGTGACGGCGTCGCAGGAGCTGGAGGCACGCGGCGCGCTGCGGTCGCTGCTGCGGCGGCTGACGCCGCAGTGGCTGACGCCGCGGCAGCGGGGCCTCGCGCTGCTGTGGATGCTGGTGGGGCTGGTCGCCACCAATTGGTACGTTGCAGACCTGCGTACGGCTGCTTGGCGGCCCTCGATGCGCAGAGCAAATGGCCGCCCACAGCAGCCTGGAGTGTGGCACATCAAGCCAGACCCATGCGGAAGCTGCATGTGCGTCTGCGTTTGCGCAAGTCCGGCATGACTTGTGCGCATGACGCTGTGCGGTTGTTAATACGGCAGCCGCATCACGAAGCCGCTGACATGAAACTGCCGACGTGAATCGCTGTGGAAACGCAGGGTGCTCGTCAAAGACAGCGGCGGCCTGGAGCCGCTGACCTTCAGCTTCCTGCGCTTTGCCACTGCCGCCGCGGCGTTCAGCCCCTTTCTGCCGGAGGCCATTAAGGACACGTCGGGGACGCTGCTGCCCGCCGGGCTGGAGCTGGGGCTCTGGACCAGCGCAGGATATTTGACCCAGGTGATTGCTTGTCAGAGGCGCGCGCTTTCATGTGAGTGGCGGATTTCAGATGAACTTCACGAGCCTTCTGACATGCTTGTGGATGTGGCTTCCTTTTGATCTGACGAGGCGGTTCTCCTGTCATCAGGCAATCGGGCTCAGCTCGACAGACGCCTCACGGGCGTCCTTCATCAGCACCTTCACAGTACGCTGCCTGTCCCTCATGCCTGCGCCGTGCCTGTTGCCTCCAACCCTCCGCAGATCGGCTTCAATCTCAGACGTCACCAGCCCCGTATCTGCAAGCAGGCCTGCAGGCAAGCAACCGTCCGGCTTCAGACGACATAGCGAGATGACATTTCCCATATGAGTTGTGGGCATCAGTTTGTTTAAATCCGCAGGTGCTGGCGGTGCCCTTTCTGGCGGGCAGCCGCCTGGGCGACCAACGGGAGATCAAACCCATAACCTGGCTCTGCTCCTTCGGCGCCATCGCCGGCGTGTCGCTGCTGGAGCAGGGCGGCAGTGCGCCCCCCGGCGTCGGCGACGTGTGGTCGCTGCTGTCGGCCATCTTCTTTGGCGTCCAGGTGCGCATGAGATGCCCTCCGCTTGTCTGTTTGCATGTAGTTTCTCCAGCCCAGGCCGTCACGCAGCCATGCAGAGCGCATGTCAATGCCGTATCCTCGGTTCAAACATGTTCTGTCGTGCTGCTTCAGCATCAACCATGTGATCATCATATCACTGCTTGCGCGCAGATCTACCGTACAGAGAAGCTGTCGCGCAAGCTGCCGCCCAACAGCACCTTCCAGCTGATGAGCATCAGCCTCACCACTGTCGCGGTGGTGGCATTCGCGTCGGCGGTGCTCGCGCATCCCACTCAGGTGAGAAGCGCGCCTCTGGCGCTTCGCCTTCACGCCGTCGCACTGTGTTTCCGAGGCTGCTATTTGAACTGGAGGCGTTCCTGGTGGCTGCTTCTGAGGCTTTGAGCAGCCAGTGCACCCATGTAGTTCACATCAGTCGACAGTGGTTAAGCACCAACCATTGACATTCTGTGTTGCGCTTGCACCTTAATTTCACCGATCTCACTGTAACCTCTGTTCACACTGCAGGCTTTGAATCTGCTCACGGACCCGGCTGGCGCCCTGTCGGCGATTCACGGCCGCGAGGTGCCGTGGCAGACTATTTTGTGGACGGGGCTGGCCTCCACAGACCTGGCGCTGCTCATCGAGGTTCGTCCCCAAATGTGTCGTATCACAAGTAGTGGTCTTACTGTCATGTTCCAGTGCTGCTGATTGAGGTCCATCCACAACTGTCTCTCGGTTTCCTTGCCTCAAATGTCATGCAGTCCATCCCTGCTGCAAATCTGCACCGCGCATCGGGCATACCATGTGTGTGTCAGTGCTCGACAACAGCCACACAGCACAGTCGTTACGTAAGTCTGTGTTCTCACCCCGGTGGTTCTGTGTCTCACTCGACTGGTCATGACTCGCAGCTGACGGCACTCAACACCGTGTCCAGCATTGACGCGTCTCTGATATACTCTGCCGAGCCGGTGCTCGGCGCGGGGCTTGCTTTCCTGGTTTTGGGAGAGAGGTGAGCGCGGCGTAGATGCCCCTGAATGTTGCTTGAGTTTACAGCCGTTCTGCATCAGCTTGTACGAGTCCTGCTGCCAGAGTATGTTTTCAACTCCATGTGTTGAATGAGCGCGCCTTGTCCGTGCAGGTTTTCTGGTCCGAGCGGGTACATCGGCGCAGCAATCATTTTGGCTAGCAGCTTTATAGCACAGATCTCCGGCAGCGGTGACGAGGCCAGTCAGGCGTAGATGAGAATGTGGCACCTCGGATGCATCTGAGGAGGCATGCATGGGGCATGCCTCCTCATGGGGCATGCAGGAGGCATGCATGGGGCATGCCGCCAGCTATGTCAGAAACTCAATTGAGGAAAGCTCTTTCAGCGAGCTTCCATGGACTTCGGACTTGCCTCTTGATCAACAGAACAGCAAATGAAACCCAATTTGGCGGCACGCCAATGTAGCGATGATTTAGGCAGATGAGTTTCTATTGCGTCAGCGCGGCCGCTGGCTGCCTTGCAAGGACAGCCGAGTCTTTCAGGGCAGTTGTTGTGAAGCACGTTTAGACGACACCTAGGTGGGTTTCGAGTAGTAATTCGGAGCTCTACAAATTCGATAAAACCCAACCGAAACCATGAGCACTCTACACGCGCTTGCTCGAGTCAGTGGCTACAGGCGCAAGTCAAGCTTCTTGCAAGTACTCCTCGATCACGTTGCCCAGGGCGCTGCAGCCGATCTGCTTCATGCCGTCTGACATGAGGTCGCCCGTTCGGTAGCCCTGCTCTAGCACATGCATGACCGCTGCCTCTAGCTGGTCGGCCACCTGCAGCGGCACGCTCTTTATCGTCTCGGTGACGGCGAAGACCAAGCATGGCCCGCTTGACAAGGGCTGAGGTGGTGGAATAGGCAGCAGGCATGCAAACCATGTACGATGCTCCGCACTGAGACAGGATTGACGGGCGTTGAGGGCAACTCTGCGGTGCACCCAGCCGCACGCGCAGTCCTGAGAGAATGCAGATGAACGCGCGAAACGACATGCGGATGCACAGAGCATGTACCTGTGGCAGCTCCAGGCCGTAGCGGCACATCATGGCGGCGCTGAGCACCATGGCCATGGGGTTGGCGATATCCTGCCCTGCGATGTCTGGCGCTGAGCCGTGCACCTGCCGGTCAGGACACACAGCGTGCTTCAGGCTGCTGCAGCCCCATCCTTGCCCAGGCTCTGGGCAACAGGCGTGGAGGCGGAGGAGATGGCTGCAGCGTCGCTACATGACCCCGATGACCCCGACACAAGCAGGCATCAGGTATGGAGGCCCATGGTTGAACTGGGGGCGAGCAGAAGAGGGAGCGCGCACCGGCTCGAAGACGCCGGGGCCGCTGTTGCTGATGCTGGCGGAGGGCAGCATGCCCAGGCTGCCGGTCAGCATGGACGCTGCGTCTGACAGGATGTCGCCGAAGATGTTGCCCGTCACGATTGTGTCGAAGGACTTCGGGTTGCGGATGATCTGCATCGCCGCGTTGTCCACGTACCTGTGCCGCAAGACGCCGCAACATATCGAGATGAGCTCGATCTCCGGAGCAGGAGCAGAACTGGGACGTGCGAAGCCCGCATGCTCCGCACGGCAGCGAATGCCATGCACGCTGCATGACAGTTACCAACCGTGCAATGCCGAAGGAGGTGCAGCCCTCATTGATCCACAGCAGCTGCACCCAATTGACCAAGGGTGCGGCGGCGGCGGCTCTGTCTCTCCCACCAATGACAAGATGCTGCATGAAGGCATTGGAAAATCCTCGAGCGGCGCACATGTGGGACAGCTCCACGTCGGGGTACTCCTTGCCGACGCGGGTGACAACCTCGCGCCACAGCTGCGACACCTCCAGCACGTTGGACTTGTCCACCGACACCAGCCGGTTCTGCCGCTGCCGCGCCAGCCTGAATGCCGAGTGCGCAATGCGCTCGACCTACAGTGGAACCATCACCAAATGTGAACACGTTCTTGCAGATTGTTTGGCACTACCACATAGTGTGCATTGCTTGGGCATCGCTCTGCTGCAAGTGGTGTTCCCATCTCACCTCTGGCTCTGAGTAAACCATCGTGTTGAAGCCTGTCCTGTTGCCCTGGTCGTCCTTGCCGAAGCCCTGCAGCGAATGATGAGTGGTGTTAGCAAGGCGCCAGTGCCTTGGCGGCCGCAAGTGAGGCGCCAACGCTCCAGTACTGCGCGAAATCATCGCGCCTTCAGCAGCTGCAGGGTACTTGTTTGCCGGTGTGACACAGGCGGCCCCAAAAAGCTGCGGCATAGACCGTCGCCGCTGCAGGGGTTCCGCCTTCATTCCGATGCATCTTGCTGCGGGCCGCCGGCATTTGATCCACAGCATGCGCACTTCCGACACCCCCGGGCTCGCAAAAGCAGATGCCGCCAGCCAGTCTGTCCAGCTGCATTCAACACGGGAGCATGCGGCGATGCATGCTGGCCAACAACGCATGCTGCTCACCCGCGGCTCGCCAAAGTAGATACCGCCGACCAGCTCCCGCACGATCATGATGTCAACACCGGACACCACCTCCGGCTTGAGTGTCGACGCGTCCGCCAGCTGCGGCAGCACCTGCTCCCAACAAAACAAAACACAACAGACCTTTTACGAGGGTGTTCCGCCGGTAGACAAACCATCACCATCCGTCAAGGACTCCGTCAAGCATGGTTGCGCATTGACAAACATTGATGAGAGATGATGATCAGTACCGTCGCCGGCCGGAGGTTGGCGAATGCGGTGAGCCCTGCGCGCAGCGCCAGCAGCCCCCGCTCCGGCCGCTGCTCCGCTGGCAGCGTGTCCCACTTGTACCTGCAGGAAAGCGATGGCGTGCATGAACACAGGAGGTTGAAACTTGTTGCACCAGCCCGTCCTGGAGACCTTGCGGCGTCCGCAGCGCCCAATGCATCACACCAAATTCATGCCTGGTGCCTCCGCATGCATGCTGAATCTGTGATGCGAATATTATCCTCCATTCTGACAGTGTCGAACCATCAGGCGGCGGCGTTTCGGCTCGCAATAACGTGATGCCGGCAGCACCTCGTGCATGCGATGCGCCACAGTACTGATGCTTGCAGCTGGCACACGGTATGAGGCATGAACATCTGATTCGGAAATGCAATGCGGCGTGCTGTCACGAAGCCAGGCAAAAGTGCACCGAAACACTAAATGCTGCATTTCTGGCACCGGCAGCCCAGCGCACATGCCAACACCTGCAGCCGCCTGGAAGGGAAAGCTCACCCGCCGATGGCGGCCAGCAGCACGGCGTCGCTGGCCTTGCACTGCTCCAGCGTCTCATCCGGCAGCGGCTTGCCGGTGGCATCGATGGCCGCGCCGCCGATGAGCGCCTCATCGAACGTGAAGCTTACTCCGGATTTCTTGCCGGCCACCTCCAGCGCCCTCAGTGCTACCTTTGTGATCTCCGGACCGATGCCGTCGCCTGGCAGCACCGCGATCTTGTAGTTTTTACCCGCATGCACGACCAGGCTGCGCCGGGAGCGCTGAGATCGCTGCACCTGAGGCAGCCTGACGCAGCCCTGGCCCGAGCGCAGCATCCTTTGGAGCGCCATGGCGTGTGTGTACGTCAACGGTATAGATTGGCGGATGAGAAATCTCCAAATATTGCACAAATTTGCACAATTTTTGCATCAACCGCTTCATCCGCGCCGTCACTACTTCCAGCTGCCATGTGCTACTTCCATACTTGTTTTTCTGGCTTCAGGCCTCAGGCCTGCTGCATGCACGGTAATTTACAAACTTGACTCAACTTCCAGTAACACGTAGCTCATGCATTGCATCTTGAGTGGCAGTGCGCCGACCGCCAAACACCGATACCGCCGTAATACTAATTGAGTCGATAGCATAAAAACCGTCGTTGCGTATGACGGCGGTCGCGCCGTACAGCGGTCACGCACCTATGTACTTATCGTGAGAGCTGGATTCACTTATATTGGAGACCTACACAGCAGCAGCGGCGGCTGCAGCAGGCAGGAACGCCCCGTGGAAGCTGTAGCACAAGTTGAACGGCAGGACCGCACGGCCGACCTCCTGGAAGCTGCCGGCGTCTAGCGCCAGCAGGAAGCTGCGGCCGTCGCCGCCGGCGCACACCTACAGCCCCGATCAATAACACGGATGTCATTCAGATTATTTGCAATGAAGGAAGTGAGTCATGCAGATTGCATTGCTGGTGCAAGATGTCAGAGGCATGATGAAACACATGGCGAGAGAAGCAAAGGCAAATCACGTTTTATCAAGGGCGATTTCAAAGGTACATACCGACAGCACCACGCCGTCGTCCTCGGCGCCCGAGCCGTCGGCCATGCGCGGCACCATGACCGGCTCTGCACAGACAGGCGCGCCCACTCACTTTGGGATCGCCGCCAAGCTCAGCTGGGCGGGATGCAGCTCAACGTGCGCTCCAGTGGCAAATGCTGCTGAATAAAAGTGCGTGCCGGCAAGCATCGTCCTCATCGCAGAGACAAACAAGTGCGAGTACACAAAACAAGCTGCAAGTCAGGCCGCACCTGTGGGCAGGGCGCCCGGCTCGTCCCAGACGGTCGTCTCGCCAGTCTCCACGTCAAATTTGGCCAGCGCGTTCTCAAAGGTGCACGGCCCCACCGCCGACACGCTGTAGCCGTACCTGCAGGGCTCCAAGGGACATGGACTTCTGGCTTGTCCTTCAACCACAAAGCGTGAAACGCCAACTGCGACCACAAAGCGTGAAACGCCAACTGCGACCAATCGGAAGTTGCAGAAGCGGATTATGTTGTGGCGATGTCGTGAAAGGCAATGGGAAGGGGCCAAAGGGGCGGCCCGGGGTGGCACAGACCTGTAGGGGCGGCCCTTGTGCAGGGGGCTGACGCGCGGCAGCTCCGCCTGCACGTAGGCGTCGTTGTCCTTCATCAGGTCGGCAAATGTCGCCGGCTGCTCTTCCTGCTCCAGGTCGATCGTCAGGCGCCTGCAAATTTGGCGTGAAAAGTTTGTGTGGCTTCAGCAATTTGTGGACAGAGCCGTTCGGCGGGTGAACTTGTGGGGGTGGCTCGTGAGCCATTGTCCAGTTGCGAGGGTGTCGAGGCACGCAGTCAGCCAGCTGCAGGCATTCCCGCGAGGGTGTGGATCAGGGTACATCTATAAAGGTATGCATGGGCGACGCCGCAAAATGCGCTGCCTGTACAAAGACCGGGGTGGCAGACATGACAGCGCACCGCAGCGGCGCCGGGCAGATGGGCTTCTTGCCCTCCCGCATGGTCGCCAGCGACAGGTTGTTGAGCATGTCCGGGTCCGCATAAGCTCCAAAGTCGATGTGGATCTGCTTGCCGTCCTCTGCGCAGCGCCCAGGGCACACATCAGCAGCTGAGCATGCAGCAGAGACAGCATGCAGCTGAGACCTCCATGAAGATAGCTGATTATTCCAAAACAACCAGAGTCGCACAGCAGTTAAATGGAACAAGTAGCACCTGACTCGAAGGCATTCATGTAGTGGAAGGTGAAATACTTTGGCGCCCGGAAGGAGCGCACCGGCCCCTTCCCGCTGAGCGGCACCAGATGCAGTATGGTGTCCTCCTCCGGCTTCCACTTCATGACCACATAGTCCGAAGGCTTGCCGGTGCTCAGCGCCTGCGGAAGAAGTACATGACAGCTTTCGGCGATTAAAACGTTTCTAGAGACTGCCAAGGAGTGTGACAGCTTGCCGGTGCTCAGCGCCTGCAAATACAGAAGTAGGGTCTGCAGCGGGCAGCCAGGAAATCAGATGTTGTTCGAGGCTGCAAGCAATGGGCGACTGGGCGCTGCCGTGCAAGGTATTGAATCCCTGCTGATCCTGCCCAAGCGATCAGCATGCCTGCCGCATTGATGGCTACATCTGGATGCCACTTGACTCATCGGACAAGTACTGCTCGACAAACCTTGAGATCGAAGTAGCAGGGCGTCTCCGGAAGAATCATGTAGTTCTCCGTGAAAGGAAAATCGTGGACCCACGACGGGACGGTGCCGTCGCGGAGCGGAATCTGCGCCAGGATGTCACGCTGCGAGCTGCCGGGCTGGGTGCGGTACACGGTGTACTTGCCGCCGATCTGTGCATCAACCAACAAAAAATGTTTCCGACCCGTTCGCTCGCCAACTTTGTTCGCTCGCCTTCACAGCTGGGGAATGAACCAGGGCGATGGTGTCCACATTGGCATGCAGGAGGCTGCCGATGAGCCGTCGCTGCGGCAACACCAGCAGCAGCCAGAGGCTTGCCACTCGCAGGGACACAAAGCTCACGTCTGACGTGAAGTTTACGATGCTGCCGTCCGACAGCGTCGCCGGGTGCGCCGTCGTCAGGATGCCTCCAACCTTGTCCTTGAAGAGGACTTGCCGCTGCGTCTCCAGGTCTGACAGCCGCACCTGCATTAGCGCCTCATTTGATGGAAACACGGTGTAGGGATACCAGCAGCGGCTGCCTGTGCGCTCTTGCAACATGATATCATGCAACTGGCCAAATCCAGGCGCAGCGGCAAACGCTCACACCTCGTAGGTGCCCGCAACTGCTTCTGTCATGGTAATGGCCGTGCCGTTTGGCAGCGGCAGCACTGACACATTCGAATTATCCGTGAATCCTGCAATCAGGTGCACCGAAACTCAGCACGCAATCGAACCTCCTTTGAATGTCAACAGCATGCACAGCATTCGATTGAAGATCAAAACATACAGTCAGCACCTTGGCCCATGCCGCTGAAGTGCTTGATGGTGTTCCAGATCGTCTTCAGCGGCGACACAGGCGTGCCGAATTCCGAAAACGCCATCTTGCCGGATTTGCGGAAAGCCTTGAAGCTGTTGCTCTCCACGGACCGATTGGACACCCACACTTTTCCGTCCTCGAACCGGTACTTGGAGATCATGCCGTAGCCGTCGAACAGGTGCTGCGGCAGTCAGAATGGAGACACTGAGCCGACCTGTTAACACAGTTCAGGCACAAGCATCGACATCTATCAGCTTAGATACACGGATCGCTTCAGCTGTGGCGCACCCGCATGCCTTCGAAGCTTCCCGGGCCATTGCGAAGCATTATTCCGTGCAGCCATGCTGGAAACTCGCCAGAGACGGACGCCTGTGCTTCCTCTACCTGCATAGCGCACACAACCGATCGTGTGCATCGACATGCGATCATGGACATGCGACATGCTTGCCATCATGCATGCAGCATTTGAGCACGCCAGCAGATGTGCATCATGCATGCACTCTTCGCGCTCACTCACGTGCTGCTTGCAGGGCTCGTTGCTGAGCATGCTCCTGATGGCAGCCTCCGACGGCGCATTGCCGTATTTCTCAGCGAGTGCGTCCCGTGATGCGCCTCCGTCAACCTGCCGCACCTGCGGTGTGCACATGTGTAGGTTGAGACGCGCTGAGCCATGCATAGGCTGTGGGAGCATAACTGTGTGCTAGTTTTGCTCCGGCACCTCGTTCAGCTCCTTGGTCGCCGGCATTGCCGCCCGCGTGATATGCCGCTGGTGCGGTCGGCGCATTGTCCAGTCGAGTCGTTTGCAAGGGGAGCGCGCGGCTAAGCTTCCGTGGCTGAAGCCGGCTGATTGCATGGTCGGTCCGCTGCTGGCAGTGCAAACAAGTTGAATCACGCCGGTGAAGGTGACCGCGCTCCATGTGCAGTGCCACGTCACGGTGACTAGTTAGGGCATATCGGACGACGACTGCACGGTCGAGCGGCAAAGGCGTCTAACTTTGCACAGCCACTCGTACTCCAGCAAAATCTTCCCCCTGCAAGATTTAGATCGTGCTCCCCTGTCTGCGACTTGACCTGTTGTTGAAACGAGCAGCTTCGCCACGAGGCACAATCAGCGTGCAGTTGGTCGGTTGCACGCCGGGCTCACCCGAAGTCATGCACACGTTATCTGGCACAACTCTTTAAGACTCTTGTGCCCAAGAGTGCGCGGCTCACCATGCAGAGACCAGCCTCGGAAGCCGCCAGGCGATGGGTTGCGAGAGCCCTGGCTGAAAGGTGTGCCCGGACGTGTGAACATTGAAAGCCAATTGCAAACCTATCGCGACAGTTTCCGCATGGGGGCTCGAACACATTTTGCCGCTTCGTGTGTTGGGGCATACGTCCCCCAGCCGAATCAGCCCAGACTGTGAGCGGCAAGGCGCTGTCATGCTCAGCCTCATGCAAGCTGATTTCTGCGTCTCTGCAGCTCGCAATGCGGCGCGGCCAGCGTCCCGCGGGCCATGAGCGGCATTCTCGCTTCCACGTCAACCACCGCCGGCGGTGGCGCGGCGGCCGCGGCGGCCACGCGGGCCGAGCTGCTGCAGGCGCTGCCGGCACGGCTGCGGGGCGCGCTGCGGGCGTCGCACCTGGAGGCCGCCGTTGCGGAGGTTGCGCAGATGCGGGCGCGGCAGGTGGCGGCGGCGGTGCGACAAATGGATGCCGCCCGGCTGCGGGTTGCGGCACTCCAGCGGCAGCTGCGGTGGGACCGGGTGGAGGCGGCGCTGGCGTCGCGCCTTGCGCCGCAGTTCTGCAATGCGCTGTCCCTCAGCAGCGGCGGCCAGGTGGGACAGGCTCTTTGATTAGTCACGATTGTGCATAGATGTGGAGGCAGGATGCTCAGAGTTGACATGCAAAGTGGCGCACACGACTGGCATTTTTGCAGGCCGCACTTTGGTGGAGCGAGTTTCAAGCCGCGGCAATCTACACATTCGACACATTCGACACAGTCACTGCCAGACCGATGCACCCTCCTGACATTTTGCAAAATCCCGCAGCGCCTGCTGGTGGTGGGCGCGCCGCTGTGCCTCAGCTGGTACCTCTCCCAGCCGGCGCACTGCTTCACCACCAGCGTCATCCCCATCCAGCCGACACAGTCGGCGCAGCCGGAGCGGCATGTGCTGCTGCGCGCTGTCGACAGCGTCGCGGACGAGCTGGCGATGATGGCGCGGGCGGTGTACCTGCTGCTGCTGTTCATGCCTGCGGCGGTGACTGCTCCGCTGTGCATGATGCTGGAGTGGCGGCGGCGCGACTGGCTGCACCTCATGCGCTGGACGCTCGAGCGCGCGGGTGCGTTGATCCTTGCAGCAACACTGACTTCCAAGCCTCACCAACCAACGATGTGTGATCTTGCTGCCAACGAGCCACTGCTTGTGTGATTCGCCTGGCGTGGAAAACATGATCTCATGTCTGCAGCATGACAAGGAAATAAGAGGGAGGCGAATTTGTGCAGTCTGGCGTCGCAGTCTGGACGTCGCTATCGTCGGAGCATTCATGTAAGTGTTGATTCTGCCGCAGGCCCTGCGTTCATCAAGTGGGGCCAGTGGGCGGCGACGCGGCCAGACATGTTCCCCACGGACTTGTGCGAGGTGCTGGCGTCGCTGCAGACTGGCGCGCCGCGCCATGCCTTCAAGCACACCAGGTGAGTTTTATGTGCACGAGTCCACCCCGTCACTCGCTGGCTTGCCGTGCCGCATCAAAGCGGACTGGGTGTTCAACCATGTCCAGGTTGCTTGCCTTCCAGGATCAGAGGCGAGGTACTCGGTTTATCGATCAGTGCAGCAAGGATGATGCTGCGGCGTGTCGTGTGCAGGCGGAAGCTCGAGGCCGCGTTCAGGCAGCCGTTGCACGAGATCTTCGACGAGTTCGACCGGGATCCGGTCGCCTCCGGCAGCATCGCTCAGGTGGGCTCGACATGACGATGCGGCAGCATGCCAGCGGAAGAGTAGAAGACATGTGCCAAAACGCCTGGATGCGCAACACTCTGCGGCCTGCACTGAGCACCTGCCTGCTTTGCTGCACCACCTGCGCAACCTTGCAAGACGGCAGTAGCAAAGCAGCGCAGTCCCAGATTCTCCTGTCGGCTCACATGTGCACCCTCCTCCGGTCCAGATACACAAGGCGCGGCTGACGGCGCGGGGGGCGGCGCGCAGCAACGTGGAAGCCGGCACTGTGGTGGCGGTGAAAGTGCGGCACCCTGGCGTGTCGGCCACCATGCAGCGCGATTTTGCGCTCATGCAGCGGGCGGCGGCGCTGTCCGCGCGCATCCCCTTTCTTTCCAAGCTCAACCTGGAGGTGAGATCCCGGGAGCGCACCCCTGCTACTTGCAGCACACGCTGGGCACACCTGCTCAAGCAGTGTCTTATAGATTTGAACTGGGTCGTGCAGCAAGCTGCTGGCATGCACACAGTGTCGCCGCAACACACAACCGCTGGAACAGCTGGCTGTCAGCCCAAGGCGGTGCCAGCCTCCGAAGTCATGCAGCGGTGTTGGGGCGCCAGTGCATCATCTGCTGGCACTGTCGAGTGCCACCAGATTCCGGAACTGATCTTCTCACAAACTGTGACACGCAACTGCGCGGGAGCGCGATCGCAATTCGGGGCGTTGCTGCGGGAACCGCTGCAGTCCCTGGCAATGCACTGCTGCTCGAGTCACAGTCTCCCTGCTAGCTGTGATTCCACAAGCCTAATATCATTTTGGCTCTCCACCACACGCAGGAGAGCGTGCGGCAGTTTGGGGCGCCGCTGCGGGAGCAGCTCGACCTGTCCAGCGAGGCGCGAAACCTGGCGCGCTTCAACGCCAACTTCAGCCGCTCCAAGCGCGTCTCCTTCCCCAAGCCCATCTACCCGCTCGTCGCTGCCGACGTCCTGGTGCGATTCCTGCTCTAACACCCAATCACACATGTGTCACCTGTGTACACACTCTCTTTCTGTCTGCCGTACACCATCCAGCATCCTGTGGGTACATCCTCATGGGGGACGCGTCGTCGTCTGACGCACGCAGCTAAATTAATAAGATTCATTTCATCGCATCCTTGTTAGTCCACGTGCAAACATCAAACCTGCATTCTGCCGGTGTTCGAGGAGTAGGACCTGATCAGCATGTATGTGAACGACCCGCAGAACGTGCACCTAATGCTGACAAACTCTGTTTTGTCAACCGAATATAATTCTGATTCTTGTGTTGCTCAGGTAGAGTCCTTCGAGGAGGGCGACCTGATCAGCAATTACGTGAACGACCCGCAGAATGTGCACAATGAGGCGCTGGCGGACATTGGCCTGGAGTCGTACCTCAAGATGCTGCTCTTCGACCGCTTCTTCCACGCTGACCTGCACCCCGGCAACATACTGGTGCGCTTTGTCGCTGCAGCCTTGCGCTTGACTAGCTAGTGCACAACCCAACTTAGGCCTGCAGTCGTACCTCAAGGTGCTGCTCTTTGACCGCCTTTCCACGCCGACCTGCGCCCCGCCAACGTCCTGGTTCACTGTTCCGCCGCCGCTGCCGCAGTTTGTAGCACTGCCCCTGCGGCTTCCTGGCACTTGCGAGCTGCTCTCATGCGACTGCATTTTAATCGCTGACATTAGTGCAACACAAGCAGGGTCCTATGAAAGAGAACGGCAGATCGTGGAGTCTCAGGGAGTACCTCAAACGTTAGACAATCCTTCAACAACCTCAATCTACTTCCTTTACTTTACTTCCTTCTCGATGGAAATCGATCCAGTGGCGGCGCGGAGAACGTCAATCAGCCGAAATCGGCCGTAGCTAGTTGATGATCAATATAACTAGCTTCAAAAGTTATACATCAAACACTCGACTAGTCATCGAGATGTTCTTCGTCGTTACTTCCTCTACCTCCTCCTCCTCAAAAGCTGTATTACAACAGACGAGCTCCTTGGCGCAGGTGCGGGTGGAGGAGGAGGGCGGCCCCTGGAACTTTGCGGAGTACCTGAAGCGGCGGCTGAACCTGAAGAGCCCGGAGCACCTGGTGCTGCTGGACGTGGGCATGGTGGCGGAGCTCACCCGCGAGGACCAGCTCAAGTTCGTCGACTTCTTTAAGGTTGGCTTTCGCTGTCTTTCTTCATCATCCTTCAGGGATTCCTTTGGGTGAAGCATTGCCATGTGGAGCCGTTAGGACCACAGCTGACGCTCGCTGATGCTGTATTGCCGCCTCTTGGGCTCATGTCCGCGGCTGGTGCGCCTGTCGCTGCTGAGCCTGCCAGTTGCTTTGACGTGCAGGCGATCACTTCAAAGGATGGGCATGCCCTCGGCTTGAACATCCTCAGATTTGCGGAGAAGGAGACCTGCGAGGTGAGTGGATTCATTTGAGTCCTGACTTGAAATACCACGCATCCTGTGCATCCATGTGCGAATGAGCATGCAAGATGGCATCGTCTTTTCTCAGTCTTGACACGCCGCACATGCTGCACATGCTGGACCTGGGTGAGTGCCGTGAACATCGTCATGCCAAGCGGCTGTCTTCCACACTGTGCAGCGGCCGGACCAGTTTGTGGCGGACATGAAGACGCTGTTCGACACACTGACCTGGGAGCAGATCAGCGACGACACCGGCGGCGTCATCCAGGTGCCGTGTTCCGTGAACGCTCGGCAGGGAGGGGAGGCACACCATGATGGCTTCTTGACAGCCTGTCGTCCGCTCCTGTTTGCTGGGTTTCAGGACTGAAACTCTCACTCTCAGTGTCGTGCCTGCCAGTTTGGCAGCGATGATGCTAAACATGCAGCTTTCGTTCTGTTGCAACACATGCAATACAGTCGGAATCCTGATTCATAAATGACACGCAGGACATGATGGAGACGGTGCGGAAGCACCAGGTCACGCTGCGCGGCGTCGTCTCCACCGTGGTGGTGACTACCCTGGTGCTGGAGGGCTGGTGCGCTGCCCGCTTGTTCCTGATGTACCTTTGTCGGTCGCCAAAGGTTGTGTGTATCATTGGGTTGAGCACGGGCCCGTGCTTGGGCGTCAGCAGTTGGCCTTCTGTCGCTGTGCAGCCTCTGCAGCCAGCTGAGCAGCACAATATGACATGTAGCGAAAAAAACCCTCCCATTCGTTTCCGCAGGTCCTCCAAGCTCAATACCCTCCCATTCGTTTCCGCAGGTCCTCCAAGCTCAACCCAGACCTGCAGATGCTGACCAAGCTGCGCTCGCTGCTGCCGGCCACCTGGCCCGAGCGCATCAACAACGCCATCACGGCCTTTGGCAGCAACCGCGAGGTGTACAATGGCGGCCTCATCGAGGTGTAGACGCGAGGCGTAGATGCGAGGTGTAGACAGCGCCGCAGTCGCGGTGGCCCGTCGGGGTTATTGCGGCGCCCCGGCTTTGCCTATTCAGAGGCCGGTAAGGAGAGGGGCGTCACAGCCTCACTCAGAGCGGCCAGCGCAGCGATGCATCGCCGCGCTGAGACCAGCCGTTCTCAGCGAAGCTGCCCAGGGTCGGCAGCTATCAGGCTTTGTCGCCATTGTAGAGGAGTCATTTCTGACGAAGTAAAGCCCCTGCTCCGCATCAAGCTCCGCGTGTGCGGCTGCAGCCTTTTGCTGCAGGCGCTGGTTTTGCCTCCATTCTAGGAACCCTCGTTTGGTCCGTTATCCATTTTTGGTGAGTCGCGTAACATCTACCATTTCTTGCCATCCCTGCCGCACTTGATTGCTTGAACGACACCAGTGATGAAATGCGGTGGGGGTCTTCTAGTTTCCTCATTGATCCGTCACTATCGCCTGCGTCGCTCCCAAGCATTGCAGTGGAGAGCTGGTCTCTTTCCAAAGAGCGGTCTTGCATTACTGCGACAGCGCCAGAATGTGCTTCACCCTGACCAATCCTACCCTGCCTGAACGCATTGTGCCCGGCCTGCACCGCGGTCACGTTTCCGATGGTGTAGGGACAGTAGTGGAGAGGTCGCACACACCCAGCAGCCTGGCAGCGGCAGCTGTGAGGCGCAGTTGGCATCTAGAGGTAAGTACTGGCGTGTTTACAGCGTTGGGACAGCTTGAATATCAACCCCTAGACTTACAAGAGCCTGAAGCCAGTCCGTGTGCCTCATTGTGCATCATCGGCACGCCGTCGGCACTCCAATGCCGCAGCGCGCAAGCGGCCGCCGTCACGAGATCAACTTTGCATGGACCGTGCCCATGTCTGTGTGTTTTGTTCGCTCTCAAACGTTGCCGTGTGTCGCCATGAGTCTCAATTGTGGCTGGTTCGGTGCCCAACAGCCCCTCAGTTGCCAAGGTGTTTAAAGGTGGCCCCCATCGTTCAAGCTGCTGCCCCAAAGCGTGCCGCCCTCGCCTGCCGATGGGGCAAGATGCAAAGTCGGCATGCGCGGTGGCATTCGGGTACGCACAGGCACCGGAAATGAGGCAGTGCATGATGAGCCAGACGGTGCTCTGCATTGCTGATGCTCTGCCACAGGATACCACGCAAGGGCGCTGAACTATTGGGTGGAAGTGTGGTGTTTCCCATCGCACCTTCCGCTTTGCCGCCAGGTCGTCCGCAGTCGCCGACGCCTTCTCGCTGCTGGCCACGGGTGCCTCCGCCCCGCCGGCAAAGCGCTTGGCGCGCTGCGCGGCCTTTACCCCCTGCAGCCGCGCACCATTAATCCACTCAAGACCGGAAATGCTGCTGCCACACCAGGAAAGGGCAACAAGCTGACGACACAATCGCGGCCCTCATATCTGAAGACAGGCGGAGCCCAGACGCAGGAGTGCGGGCCTCATCGAGAGTACGCAGCATAGAGCAGCACCGCCCACCTCGGACAGGGTGCCGAAGCGCTCGCCGCGCTGACGCTTCTTCTCCGCCACCTCCGCCGCGAGGGCGGCTGCCTTTGCCTTGGCTTCCTTTGCCAGCTCCGCCTCCGACTTGGGCAGGTTGAAGCGCTCCGCCCTCGATTTCTTCTTCGCCTCCTCCTGTATCAAAGGTGTAACAATGGGGTTGGATCCGTGGTAAAGCAGCTCAAGGCGCAGACTTCACTGCATGAGCATGGTATAGACGCGATGCCAGGTCGTGGTACAGTCACGGCGCTCGCTTGTCGGCCCGAGCTCCATCAGCCCGACTGGCGTACACAGTGGCTCGCAGTCTCAGGAACTCAGTGCATGTCATGCTTCAGCGCATGCCAGCCACTAGCGGAGAGGCTCGTCATGCTGTGAAATGAATTGACAACACCCTTCGTCGGCTCACCTCAGCTGCAAACACCGGGACGGGCAGCCCAAACCGCTTGGCCCTGTCCTTTCGCTTGCCAATCTCCTCTGCCACATCCATCTGACACAACAAAGCATGCCTGTCAGCATACACAGCACCTTATATTCTCGACGAGCTGTAGTCACCTCTCTCTAATTGATGAATCATAATCCTGACTGTGATTGGAGCGCAGCGCAGCAATGCCGTCGATGCGTGACCGGGCAGCTGACAAAGCACACCTTCCCCAGGGCACCTACGCTGGAATCCCCTGCGGCCACACCAAACCTGCAGCCAGGCACAGTAGACGTCAGCTTGAATGCGACTGTAGACCTGATCTGGCACTCGTGCAGTCTGAATCGCTGTGGGGCAGCTGCTTCTGTCATGCGACTCTCCCTCGCCGTGTGATGTCATTCTTTGATCAACATTATTTATGAACATTCGTCATCACGGTTCTTGCAGTGGTGTCTGTCTCTAGGAAGGCAGCAGAACAAGTCCTTTACACCGAGAGGTCGCGAGTTCAATCCTCGGTGATGGAGTTGAAGGGTTACAGTCGTTCGATACGACTGCCCGCGCTTTCGATTGCCTCGGCGATCACTCCATCATTGTTGTGGACGATAAGTCGAATTTAATTCGATTTCCACAACAGCCTTCATGTCAAAGGTTCACTTTTCCATCGCTTTCATCAACTCCGTCCCCCCCCCCCCCCCCCCCCCCCCGGGGGGGAGTCACCAAGAAGGCGCACCGCTGAGAGCGCAGCTTGCGACGCTCCTCCTCTGTCAGCGCTGCCGCGTTGATTGCCTCCGCACTCGGCTGCGCCTGTGCCGGGGCGACCTCGTCTGCGACTGCCGCGGGCGCCTCTGCCGCCTGTAGATTGCACGCACGATCCATTGGTAATACATCGCCCAGGGGGCCACGCAGCGCAGACGGACAGTCGCAGAGGCAGCATGCATCCAGCTTTGGAAAGCGCATGGAGCAGCTTGCAGGGAACAGATTGCCAGTGCACTGGCTAGGAGCCATGATCGGCGCGGCAGACCGACCTCTGCCGCAGGCTCTGCAGCTGTGACACCGTCCGCTGCTGGCGCTGCCGCAGTCTCCGGCGCATCCACCTCTGCTGCCGGCTCCGCTGCGGCGCCGTTGGCAGCGCCGCCCGCACCAATGGCCTCCTCCAGCCGCTCCACGAGCACGGCCTTCAGGCCGGATGTGTCCAGCCCGCGTGATTGCAGCTCATCCTTCAGCTCCTGCAAGTCGGTTGCAAGTTCTTGATGACCACGTTGCATTAACGTCTTGAGATCGGAACGTGGCACCAGCGACAGAGCAGTGGCACATACCTGAACTTTCAGCTTCTTGACGTCTTCCAAAGCAACCATCGCGGGCCTCTGCTCCGTTTGCGATCTGCCGGGCTGCTGATGTGTTGATGTTTGCACTGGCAGCCGGTACAGACTGGCGAGAGACGCGGATCGGAGGAACTTCTACCGCTGAGTGATCTCAGACTTGGATTGACACAACAGAACGCAGTAGTGCCGTGGAAACGCGGGCTGCACTTCACAGTAGCTAACAGGTGCACTAGTGTCCCGCCCGGATGCTGGAAGGTACAAATGTGGCCCATCCAAGAATGTCAGAAATGCTGCGCACCATGCCTTCCTAGCTCAGTGTAGATGTGCAGAATTTCTCATGCATAAACTGGGTGCTGTTCAGCACAGCTGATATAGACAGCGACTCCTTCGCCGCCGAAACGAGCTCTCGGCCGGAGACACATGCGGAAGCCGTGAGTAGTTTGATGCTGATTGATAATCTGCTGTACAGAAGCCATTGCAGGTCATTCCCTGGCATTTCCCTGGCCTTATGTATGAGGTTGTACATCAAATTGCCTACAGCCCGTTGCCTCCCGGATGCCAGGACCGCAGGTGATCAAACACCGAAGACTGCGCACATCATGAAGCGGCAGAATGTCAGTGATGTGGCAATCTCACTCTCTGGACGCAAGTCAGAAACTCCATGAAAGTATCCTGTGGGCACAGCTCCAGGCAATTTTCGGGGGGATAACTGACCTGGTTGCAGACCTCCAGCAGGACGCCTTTGCCGTTGTAATAGCGTGGGCAGAAGAGCAGGATCAGCTCGATGCACAGCCTGCAACATTCAGACGAAAAGGATCATGATATCAAAATCGAAACTATATTGACATGGCATAGGAGCTCAAGGCGACAGATCAAGGCGACCGATCAGGAACTGACACAGTTTTGTGTTGAGCTAATACCGACTGCACTAGAATGCTGAATCGCACCTGGTGCTGCCAAACAGCTGGGTGATCATGAGGAACCCGATGATGCGCGTCGGACGCTTCGGCAGGTGCTTGGCAAAGTTGAACTGGTGGTAGTTCCTCTCGATGCAGATGCCGACAAAGTCGGTGACCATGAACGTCACTGCTTGTGCGGCGGCGATCCACCATGTCTGCTTGTAATTTGGCGACACGCCATGCTCAGCTGCATGTAGGATCCACACATCAGAGCAGTAAGGTACGCAAATGCGGCTGCACACCGTGTCTTGAGATGGGATAAGTAACCTTGATGCTGCACGCAGCCGGCAGCAAATGCAAAAGATTGATGGCAGGCAGATACCGACGCACACCTGCGATGTGACCGAAACTGAACAGGGCGCCGCCGGCCAGGATACTGACGTACTCGGCCAGGCTGCGGGCCATGATCTCGGCGGCGCGCCACTGCGTCACTTCATCGGTCGCCAGTGTCGCCTGTGCGGACAGGCGGCGCCGGCGCATCAGACAGAAGTCTGGAGTACTGGCGCACAGCACATGACAACATCCTAGGCGTCGGCAGCTGCAAGCCACGATCCTATCATGCTTGTACAAGCCAAACGACGAACTCCAATGCCAATGCTCATGGTAATGCAAATGCAGATGCAGTATAGTTGTTTGTCATGAGGTTTTCACGATGATACTGGATCACAAACACCTGGGCGACGCGGCGGCCGTACATGAGCCGCAACAGCATCATGTCGGCGTTGCGGGAGGCGAGGCGCCCGATCAGGTCCAACATGCAGACCAGGAAATTGAGCATGATAATGCCGGAGCCGTTGCTCAGCTGCAGCAGCAGGAAGCGCCCGTACAGCGCCTTGTACATGTAGGGGTACGTGAAGAGGACTGCCTGGAGACAGACCAAGGCAGATATGCCAGATCAGTCGCATCAAATTGGCTTTCTCAGCCAGATGAGAGCATGAAGGGTTTGATGACTGAATTTGCAAATCTTGCATTCTCTTCTTGCAGATACTCCCATGCACATGCAACTGGTGTGTGCGGCGCGCACCTGCGCCATTCCCGGCACGAGCCCTGCGCACACAGGGTGAAAACTTAGCGCGGCGCCCGGAGATGGTCGACAGCGCCAGCAGCTGACGCACAGCAGGTGGGTAGCTCCAGCCAGAAGTTCCACTTTTTGCGCTTTTCAGCGGCATACTTTGAGGCCATTAACCACACGAAATTGCCAGTCCCAGTGAAGTGCACGGTGCACTGCCATACCCACCTATGTGCCTGCCGAGGTGGCGGAAATACATCGTGACCACCACCCAGATGGAGGGGTGGATCACCAGCCGGACCAGCAGCTTCTGCGTCGGCGTCGCCCTGGTCGTTACAAGCCTGTCCAGGAAATGCAGCAGGTTACCTGAACATATATATTGGCGGGGGCGGTACGCAACGGAAGGACGGATGCGCTGCCCTGTATGGACATGTATGCCGGTGGAAGACCTAGCCTGGTGTTGTCGATGTGGCAATGACAATCTGAGATAAGTGCTGCTGGCGGCGGCAAGGTGCGTCATGCAGCCGCGCACCTCGGCATGGCAAAAGCATAGAAGGTTGCCACAATGCCGATCGAGGTGATGACAAGGAACCAGCGCGCCACATTGACCGGGTTCTTTGTGAATCTCCCGCAGGCTCTGGCGCTGAGGTACACCGGAATGTAGCCAAGACTGACTGCAAGCACAAAAGCGGCATGCTGGTTCAGCGTCGCCGCTGGAAGTCCGGTAGAGAGCAATCATGGACACATGGAACGATCATGGACATAGGAAGGGACCGGCGGCGGCGTCCGTGCAGGCTCCAGGCATGTAGCAGAGAGACAAGGACACCAGCAGCATGGGAATGCAGCTTTTGAAGGAAGCGACGCACTCGGCACGAAGAGCTGCAGCGTGGGCTTGTTGATTGCCCAGTGTTTGATTGTTGTGCCCGTCGCCGTCAGAATGGACACGCCCAGAAAAACCGCCGCGCCCACCACCTTTTCGTACCACTCGAAGCTCTTCGCGCCAAACAGGCACGTCCCAAAGAGGCACGGCACCATGGCTTGCCACGTCCACTGGGCCGTGTAGAAGATCAGGAAAGGAATGGTCCGTCCAGGATGCGTTTTGTAGTCGCCGTCCCGCACATAGACGCAGTCCGTGAAGCTTTTGCTCGTGCCCTGCGATCCGCATGATAGTGGACCTTCAGCGGCATATTGCAACATCGACATTTCGACTGCAGTGGCTGAGCTCTGCCATGCAGACGTGACAGAGCACGTCCATTTAGATGCCGCACCCGCGCATTCTTGATGGCCTCCTTGCAGAAGAGGTTAGGCACACAGTATGACCAGGCGCCGTAGTAGAACAGGTTGCAGAGCAGTAGCACGGCGATGACGATCCACATTCGCCTGTACAGCTCCACAACGTCCCAGAAGGCGGCCTTGCCCGCCGTCAGGTGCTCGTCCTGCTTTGCCACAAGCTGTGCCTCCTCATGCTCGCCGTCGCCCGCCAACGCCGCGTCGGACACCGTGCACGCCAGTCTTGACGGCCGCTCGTTCACTGGGACGACCTGCGCAAGGCGCTTGAAACTGCAGTCTGCCAGGGGTAGCCACATGCCTGTCGTGCAGGCTCACAGCCGCGCTGTGTGGGGGCACAGCAGGGAGCGCTACTCGTGCCGATCTCCTGTCACCGCATGTACATCATCAGATGAAGGATCAAATTATCCGTCTGAATCGCTGTGTGTAGCTGATGTACCTTTTTCTTGAACCTGAGAATGCCCATCTTTGTTCGGAAATGACACGATGGTTCACGGCATCAGGCTCGGCGGACGTGCGTAGTTTCGCTCACGACTGTCGTAGAAGGCAAGGCCTTCACGAAACCTCTCGCCGGAAGGAATGGGAGCCTGACCAGTTGTGCGCCGTCGAGCGGGAAAGCGAATGAGGCGAGCAAGAGGGTTTGCAAATTCCAAGACAGATTCTGCTGCATGCAGATGGACCATGAGGGTCTTCGATCAGAGCTGCATTTGCATCAAGAACCACCCCAGAGCGTCCCTTGTCTGACTCTGGTCGGTCAGACGGAGTCTGCAGCCGATCTGGGGTGCAGGCAAGTGCCAGGATGGGTGGCCAGATCGACGATTCCATGGTGGCGAAGCTTCTCGACATGGGCTACGAGCCAGACACAGCTTCAGCAGCTCTGAGGGCCACCGGAGGCGCAGGTAGGCTGGCGTGAAGGCTCCAGCAAGACCTGACTCGTGCAACCCGCGCTCAGCGGCATGGCGTTGAATGTGTATCCCCTGCGCTTGCAGACCTGTCACAAGCAGTGCAGTGGCTGCTGGAGAACCCGGACGCCAGTGAGCTGTCGGGGTGGCTGTCAATAAACCACGCGACGCCCTCAGCAGCACCCGCGCCTGCAGCGCCGGCACCACAGCAGGTGGGCGCTGCTCGATGCCCTGTTGCCCTGTGACACCTGTGTCTCGACTAAGTATTTTGCATTGCACCTGCAATAATGCCGCCATCTGGTGCCTGTCACGATCGGGGTGCAGCGAGTCCCCAGAATCCAGTCCAAAACCCTGATGTCAAACAACACCGCAGGACCTGGATGCGGTCTTCAGCCCGCTGGGCATTGGCGCCGCGGAGCTGGAGGCCAGGGCAGCGCATCACAGCGGCGCCATGCCGTCAGACCAGCGGTGGCCGCCGCCGCTGCCGCCTCGAGAGCCTGATACACACTATCAACACCCAGCGGCGGCGCAGCAGCAGCATGCAGGTGATGCGTACTTTCACAACCCTGCGGCCCAGGACAGCTACCCGCCAGCATGGCAGCAGCAGCCGGAAGGTCGCTATCAGCAGCGCCAGCCGGCAGAACAGCAGTCTGCCGCAGCGCATCAGCAGCAGCGGCAGTATCCGCCGCAGCCCAGCGGCAGCGGCCCGGCGCGGACATCGCCGGCGCCGAGCGGCGTGGCCGGACTCATCGCGAGAGAGCAACAAAAGGCGGCCGCCGCAGACAGGTGAGATTGCGGTGTTGCTGTCATGCTGCATGCCTTGTGGGGCGCTCGTGCCACAGAAGACACAGGGCTGCTGGGTGGGCACAGGGTGGCTTTCTGAGTGCTCGGGGTTGCTCTCCCAATCCTCAAGCTACTTCGTACGTGTCCTTTTGCAGGGTGCTGGACAGCTCGCTCGCAGATTTGCAGGTGCTGAAGGCGCAGGCGCAGGCCATCAGCATTCATTCACAAATATTCGATCCTCCCCACTTCAAGAATTGACCACTCGCAGGGTGCTGGACAGTTCGCTGGTGGACCTGCAGGCGCTGATGGCACAGGCACAGGCCATGGTGGACCTGGCGGAGCAGTTTCGTCTGCAGCTCGCCCGCGCGCCGCCCGAGTCCGCCGGCCAGGAGGTGCGTGCACGCCGAGTGTTCTGGCGGCAGATTCCTGCCCGAGCTGCAGTCCTTGGCATCAGCTTGAGTGCAGGTTCGGTTTTTGACATCAACTGTGACATATCACGTCACCCTCGCCTGCAGCCGCTGCAAGCCCCTTGTCTGCTGCGGGCTGTCCATACACCGCACCACCAGTGCCTGGCACGGGTTACCAATTGCAGCCTCAAGATGCTTTTTCTTGTGCTGCGGCAGGTCATGTCGACGGATCTGTCGGAGGACCTGGTCAGCATGGGCATCGCAGCGCCGGTGACCAAGGAGACCGCCGGCCGGAAGTACCACAAGGAGCTGTCGCGCCAGGTGCGGAGTGTTTTCAGTAGAATTTTCCACGCTATTGGCAGCGAAGCTCTGCCACCTCAAGCCGAGGGTTGTCGTGCACATCTCAGCTCTCTTGCGTGTGCACCTGCCGCTGGCTGCCAGGAAGACAGAATCAGTGGCAGGGAGTCAGTGATTCTGCTGCGCACCCAAATCAAAGCCAAGTGGGAAGCACAACACATGCTTCAGATGGCGGTGTGCACCTGCGCAGCTGGCCGACTTCCTGCGGGTGCCGCTGGAGCGCGCTGGCGGCATGATGACGCTGCCAGACATATTCTGCTTGTTCAACCGCGCGCGCGGCACAGAGCTTGTCTCACCCGACGACCTGCTTCAGGTGCCGCAATCCGATACTTAAGTGAGACGCAGGAAACCTGTTGGTATAATTGCTGGCTTTGTGCATTGGCCGCGGCATGGACTTGCAGCATGGCGGAGAGGGAGCTCCTCAAACCTACCTGATCTCCCATACTCCTTAGAGATGAGCCCATCGAGCTCTTCCTTTGGAAAGGAGCACAGCGAGCTAGTCTTCTGCGCCAGCTATTCACATGGTCTGGGCTGTGGCGCCGCGCAGGCGGTGAAGCACCTGGGCAAGGTCGGCGCGCCCGTGGAGCTGCGTGATTTTGCGGACGGCGTCAGGGTGCTGCAGTCTCTGTCCCATAGCAACGAGCAGGTGACCCGCTGCAGAGGCAGACATGATGCATTTGCCGTCATGCACCATGCTTGGCCCACAGCATGCAGCCGTGGTGTCCCTCATATTGGCCGCTGGTGGTAATTGATGTCGCAGACAGCGGTAGTGGCACGAAATTATGCCATTGGCAACGGCACAAGCGTGACACCTCTTTGTGGGGTATTTGTTCAGGTGTGCACCCGCATCGCACAGCTGGTGCGGGGCGACGGCCTGGGGCCGGCGCTGAGCGTTGGCGGCACTGCGGCGGCGCTGCGGGTGCCGCTGGCGATTGCACAGGAACACCTGCTGACCGCGGAGGCGTGCGGCACGCTGTGCCGTGACGATGGGCCCGAGGGCCTGCGCTTCTTCCGCAACTTCTTTGCAGAGGTCGAAGTCGGCGCATGATGGCGGCAAGGAAACTGTGGAGTGCTTGGAAGTTGGAGGAGCACGCTGTTACATCGCGAACGAGCGGAGGTGCAGTCTAGAGATCGAGCGTACGGGCTTTCAAAATGGCGCCGTACAAGTCAATTGATGGTTTTCCGACATGCTGATTTCTGCATTCTCACGCAGTGAACCACTCTTCACAGGCTCACCCGACAGATAACAAGCGGATTCATACACTTAGGTGTTGGGACAGCGATTCATCTCCACAAGTCTGCAAACGTCAGATAACCTCAATCGAGCTGCCAGAGCAACGAGTGGCTTGAGATGCCAATCGGAGGCGGCCCAGCAGTTACACATATGCTACCGAGATCAGCCTGACTGGCCATAGCGCGGACATGGTGGTGCAGGTCTGTGTGATCTGCACCTGCAAAGTTTCGATCGCAATCCCCTGGCAAGCAAGATGGTGCGTACGGCTGCAGCATGTGCCTCCGATCTGATGGTGCTACGCTAATTGTGTTACAATCACCTGCAGTGGCTGGAGTTCACGAGCCCCGTGTATGAGCAGCTTTACTGGGAACACTTTGCGCGGGCGTATCACAAGAATGACTTGTACGTCTGCCTCGTCAACGTGCTGTTCGGGGCCGCCTGGGTCGGCCGAGTCTGGTCTATCAACCCCTGGTGAGCTGCCAGCTCTTCGATTGCAGGTTGCATTGCACCGACAAACTTGCGCACACAACCGGCATTGTCCACATGCAGGGTGCAGTCCAACTTATGTTCAACGCTCTGCATCTCTGCTGCACCACGACATCTGACAGAAGATGCCGCCGGTGCTGTGACAGGTGGGACACGGGCTATGTTGCGGTGTATATGGTCGTCCACTGCGTCATGTTGTGGGCGATCTGGCGGAAACACCCCTTCTTCGTGAACAACCGCCACAACATCGTGACGATCGACCGCATCTGCTCCTTCTTTGCGCTGGCGCAGGTGTGGGAATGTCGGCCACACTCCCTGCACACCCTAATCTGGCGGTCTCCTTTGCAACGATGCTTCTTGCTGCGCTGTACCCTCGCTGCGCTGGCCATGGCGGCCTGCCTTTGCCATCCGTTGAACAGTAAATCCATTCGCTATTCATGCCGCTGCGCAGGGGCAGTGGCGCATCATCAAGCTGTCGGGGGCCACGAACGACTGGGACGCAATTGTGGCCAATGTGCTGGGCTTTGGGACGGCGACCATGCTGGCATGGCACGCCATCAACCACCGGCTGCCCTTCAACAGGAGCCTGGCGCTCTCGCTGCTGCAGTTCTGCCTGCTCATCGGCACCAACGGCCTCATAGTGGACGCCATGCGGACGGAGTTCCCGGACAAGCTGAAGGTGAGTGCGTGTTGGTGCAGCGGCATGGGTCCATGTTCCTTCTCAACCGCTGACGCCAGACTGCCAAGCGGTTCCTTGCAGACCGGGCTCTGCTCAGCGTCATGTCATTTGTGCCAGTCTGTGACGCAAACAGCCATCCTTGTCACCAGAAGCTTGCCTGCGGTCGCAGATTGGGGCCGACAAGGCCTACTGGGTGGGTGCCTCTGTGTTCGGGACAGCGTGGCCCCGGATCTCCGGCGCCGCATACTTTGCTGTTTTGTTCTGCGGCGCCCGCCAGGTGCGTTTCTTCAAATTATCTGACGATCTGCCTCCCGTTGTCCCTGCACTCTACACTGTGATGTGCTCCAAAAGAAGTACCTTCAACGTCGCGATGCACCACAATGCCACTTCGAACATGTTCCACGAATGCATCGACACGACAGCCCGCGCCTGACAGTGGTCTCGACGCCTGCGCTACAGCTCATCGCCTTCTTCTACGTCAACTGGTTCATCTACAAGCTGGAGCACGGACACCGCCGCGCGTTCCTGCTGCAGTACCAGATCGACCCCGACACCTGCGGCTTCTCGCACGCCACCAGCTTTGACGTTGCCTTTTTGATCTCCAACGTGCTCGTCGTGACCGGAACTATGACCAACGAGCTGCTGGACCTGTACGAGTATGACGGCACCTCGCGTGCAACGGCAGCATGCAGCCCGCTCGGCCGCCAGCTGGGCCAGCAGCTGGCAGCGAACTGCACTGCGTGAACACCCTTGCCGCAGATGACCGCGAGCAAACAGCCGCCATTGCGGCCGTGATGACATTGACATCTGCATTGGCTTCTCTTTGTTCCTTGGCCGTGCTGCATTGTTAGATGTATCTGGCCGACGACACGACTTGTTGACAGACGGACGGTCATCCCGCTGATTTTTGACCATCGCGGCTTTTAGTTGATGCTTTGACGGCAAGCATTGATGAGCAAGTGTTCGAGTTGACTTAATCCAACGTGCCTTTTGCATGTCTTCTTTGCTGTCTAGCTGTAGTGATTGATGTAGACATAACGATTTGATCAAGCCAGAATGCAGTCCAATATGTGAAGATGACGGTGCCGTCATGTCCTGACAAAAATATATCGGTCCTCCGCCCCCTACTCTGCCTCACACTCTGACCGACTCATGCTCCTGATTGATCCCGTTGCGATCCCTGCTCGTCCTATATTCTGAATGTCACCAGGCAGCGGCGTAGGTCTTCTCGCCCAGCAACCGCGCTCACGATTTTCAGCCACGGCCATGGATGCTGACCACAATGTCGAATGCCCACGTTTGCAGCTCCCAGCCGCTGTGGACAGCCTGACACAAGAGAAGTATAGTTGAGGTTGATAACAAAGTGAGCTGGCCAGCTGGACATTGCGTGAGGACCAATACTCGTAATTGCAGCATCGCCGCCTGGTAGCGCAACAGCAGCACGCGGTGGAGCTGCGCCGCGCGCTGCAGGAACCAAATGTTGATCAAATTCATCTGAATTTGGCATGCAGGACCGCCGCCCGGCGGTGTGGCATGGCAGCAGCACATCGCGGAGCTACGCCTCGCACTGCAGGACAAATTCATTGATAATTCTCACAGAGGGCTGCA